>Ga0315336_1000244_pt1 | contig 202733 bp, 187 predicted proteins | sample ASW5metaG_FD_204512 | JGI IMG/M metagenome (GOLD analysis project Ga0315336, IMG submission 204512) | Ammonia-oxidizing marine archaeal communities from Monterey Bay, California, United States - ASW #5 | ecosystem: Environmental > Aquatic > Marine > Intertidal zone | place: USA: California...
CACGGCCCGTCCGGCGCGACCCAGTACTCATCCGTGGGACACGGCGGCGGGACGGGGTCGACGATCGTCGGAGAGACCACGATGTCGTCGATGAACCCCGAGCCGTCCAGCAAGAACGTGGCGGAATCGAGGTTGGTCCACGGGCCGACGACATCCGCTGTCTCGGCTTCCCCGGTGCCGATGGGGCGGTCGACGGTGCCATCCGCGCCGGTGAAGATGGCGCGGGGGCTGCCCGAGTCGAGGTCGTGAACCACGAACTGGTGGATGTCGGTCGGCTGCGGGAACTGCAGGGTGATCGCCACGCCGAGATCGCCGGTGACATTGAGCGTGAATGGGCTGTCGCCCACCATGAGCACGTGGTGTTGACCACGTGCGCTGTACATCGGCGGGCTCCAGCCCTCACAGGTCGCCGCCGACCCACCACAATCTGCATCGAACACCATGGCGGGACCGCCGACGCCGGTCACCGAGATCAACCCAGGGTCGCCGGGCCCGGAGATGCCGCGACCGATTTCGATCGTGGCCGGGATGTCCATGACCGAAAGCGTCTCGAAATCGATGGTGGACCGCTCACCCGGACCGGCAACCAGCGGTGGCTGCGTCGGGTCCGCGGCCCCGGAGTACGGGGCAACGGCGAGAACACTGACGAGGCTCAGGAACGCGGCAAGGACAAAGCGCGTCGCCGTCGTCCTCCTCGTCGCCCGATTCGCCACGCCCACTTCTTCCGCTTGCGGAAGCCTCCCCGCGATCATCGTACGTTCTGAGCACACCGCAAGCCAGAAAAGGTGGACGGACCGTGTGGGCATCACCGCGCTACGTGACCTGAGTCACCTGAATGCCGTCGCCCGGCCGTGGACTAGGGTCCCGGCATGTTGCTGGAGGCCGTTCCCGAACCCAAAGCGCCGGGTCAGCGCCGTCTTCTCGCCTGCGACGGGGGCGGTATCCGGGGAATATTCAGCCTCGAGATCCTGGCTGAGCTCGAACGCAAGCTCCGGCGCGAGTACGACGACGACGACCTCGTCCTGTCCGACTACTTCGACTACTTCGCCGGTACCTCGACAGGAGCCATGATCGCTGCCGGCCTGGCCCTCGGCTGGCCGGTCGAGCGGCTGATTGGGATCTACCTCTACAAGGGTCCCAACATGTTTGCGGCGCTCCCGTTCTGGAAGCGAGTCCAGACCATGTTCGGCCACAAGTTCCCGAGCGAGCAGCTCGCGGCCGACATGCGTGACGAGTACGGCACCGACACTCTCTTCGGCGATGCCGAGATGAAGTCGCTGTTGCTCACGATCGTCCACAACTCGTCGACCGATTCGCCGTGGCCGCTCAGCAACAATCCGCAGGCCAAGTACAACAACCCCGAGAGCGACGACTGCAACAGCAAACTGCCGTTGTGGGAGGTCGTGCGGGCAAGCACCGCGTTTCCCCTCGCCTATCCACCCGAACCGATCTCGCTGGGTGGAAGCGAATTCATCTTCGTCGACGGGGCGTTGACGCCCTACAACAACCCCGCGCTGCAGCTCTACCTCATGGCCACCGTCCCCGAGTATCGACTGGAGTGGGAGAGCGGTGTCGACAAGATGCTGCTCGTGTCGGTGGGCACCGGGATGTCGCCGCAGCTCCATCCGAATCTCGAAGAGAAGGACATGAACGCCCTGCATACAGCGAAGACTCTTCTCCCCACGTTGCTCGGCGGCCCCGTCATCCAGCAGGACATGATGTGCAGGATGATCGGCAAGTGCATCCACGGGGCCCACATCGACGGTGAGATCGGCGACCTGAGCGAGGGCGCCGACGACAGCCGCAAGTTCAGCTACGTCCGCTACAACGCCATGTTCACCGAAAAGGGCTTGCGCGAGATGGGCCTCGATCACCTGACCGGCGCGAAGACACTCAAGGGTGTGGGTAGCCCGATGGGGATGGACTGGGTTCCCCAGCTGCGCGAGATCGGCCGCACGGTCGCCAAGGAAGTCAGCATGGACACCTACGCCGGCTTCGAGGGCGTACGTCGCGGCTAGCCCGAGACCCTCAGCGCTCGATGGTGCCGGTCCATGTGTCGTTCTGCTTGGCCAGAATCTGCTCGACCTCGGCCACGTAGTCGGGCAGCGCAGCCTCTGAGTCGTCCTTCTTCTGGAACCGATGGGTGGCCAGCTCGATTCGGTTGGCCGTGTTCGCGTAGGCCACCGCGATCTCGTGATGACGAGCTGACGACGAATAGGTGGTGATCGCCGCCGTTGCCGCAGAAAGGGCGGCGACGATTGCAGCCAGCGACCCGCCACCGACGAACCAGTCGACCGAGCTCAGCGACACGAGAACCGCGCCGGTCGCACTGAAAACCATCACGGCGATGCGAAGCCGATCACCACTTCGCTCTTCGATTCCGCCTGCCTTGCGGTGGTACTTCCGCTGATCCTCGGCCCGTTCGATCCGGTAGAGGTCCGGCAGCGACGTGGTCTCGGCGCCAGGTAGCGGTTGGGGTACCGGATCCATGGCCCGGGCGACCTCGAGCGCGGCCTGGGTCTCGATCTCGTCGATTGCGTGGGCGAGAATGTCGGGTCGAAGGTCAGCCGCAACCGCATACGGACCGACGCCGGTGCGACACAGCCACACCGCGGCCTTGAGTCGCTCGGACGCCATCCGCGACGCCGTCCAGTCCCGGGAACGCGCCGGCGTGATCACAAAGGTCTCGAGCATGCCGGCGAACGCGAGGGCCAACGCAGCGACAACGGCGAGTTGCTCCGTGCCGGTACTGGCCGAAAAGGCGCCGGCTGTCGCACCACCGACGAGCAACAGCAACGTGGCGGCTCGGGCCCGCACCAGCGTCTTCTTGATGGCCCCGGAGGTGACCGACCATGCCTCGGCGAGGCCCCACGCGTAGTCGATCGTCGAAGCGTCGGCGGAAAGCCGCCGCCGTGCCTCATCACGATCTTCGCCCCCACGCATGTCGGGGATCGTAGGCGATCAGCTTCCGGGAGGACCCGAACGCTGCTCGTGTTCGGCCCCGACGTGCTTGCCGATCTCCCAGCCGAGCGGCCCGAGCAGTTCTTCCGCCCAGTCGGCGGATTCGGCATCGGTGACCGTGCCGAGTGAGTCGTTGTAACGGTTCATGAACCCGCCGAGGGCGACCACCGCAATGAGACCGCGGGCCTCGTCGTCGGTGAAATGCTCGCGAAGATCGACATGGTGCTGGGGCACGACTGCGTTCGGCGTCGCTCCGGCAGCCACCGCGAAGCGCAGCGCGGCCCGCTCGCGTTCGTCGAACATCTCGCTGGTTTCGAAGCTCCAGAGCGCAGCGATCTTCTCGTCGGAGGCGCCGAACTTGTGGAGCCCGTAGGCCCCGTGCGCCTGGCAGTGCCGACAGCCTGACGAGAGGCTCGAAACGGTGAAGACCATGAAGTTCAGCTCCGGGCCAGGCGGCGCGAGAAAGATCATCACCTGGAGCTCCTTGAGCTTGTCGTACATCTCCGGCCAAGCGTCGAGATCCCAGGTCTGGCGGTTTTCGAATTCAAGGCTCATCGCCAAAACCTATATCATTCGATACAACTTGGGAACCCTTGAATGAGGCTTCGTTCGAGTCGACTTTGGCCGATAGGCCTTGATGACCATCGCAGGGTGGCGTGCCGACACGCTCGATCTTCTCGCCCGAGAAGGCAGCCACGCGCGCCGATGGATTGCCCTGCTCACCCTGACAATCGTCGCCAGCACCGCGGTGTTCTACGCACTCCCCCTCGGCCAAGACCTGGACAACGCCGTCTCCGACGCGGGCTTCACCGCGCTTGCACTCATCGTGATCGTCGTGTCCACGACCCGGGCCCGGGCCAGCGGCGGAGCCCATCGTCTCGCGTGGACACTCGTGGCGGTCAGCTTCGTGATCACCCTCGCGTTGTACGGCATCGACAGCCAGGCAACCGACGATGAACTCAGCATGGCCCTCGACCTTGCAGTCATCGCATCACTCGGTTTCTGGGCTGCCGTCCTCGCGCTCAGCGCACCCGCGCTCCCCGGACTCGCTTCACTGCGAACCGCCGCCGACTCGTTGTGGGTCACCATCGCGATGGTCATCGCTGTCTGGCCCTGGACCATCGAACCTCTCCTCTCCACGGTTGGACCGTCGAGCCTCGAGCGAGTGCTGCACGTCAGCTTCGCGATCAGCACGATCACGCTGAGCACGAGCGTGTTGGTGATCATTCCGCACACCGCGGGGCGGGGCCGCGTCGCTCTGTGGTTCCTTGGAATCGGCGGCGCCGTCACGAGTGCGGCCGGCGTCTTCCACATTCGCTTCTATTACGAGGGCACGATGCGGTTCGGCTCCTGGTGGGATTACCTCTGGACCCTTGGGCTCGGCATGCTCGCGCTCGCCGCCCTGCTCACCGCCGAGAACGAACTCGTTCCCCGTCGCCGCGGCGTGCGCTGGCACGCCATGACCACGGTGCTGCCGCTCGGTCTCGCGGCAACCGCGATCATCTCGATCGATCCGGCCACCGGACACCTCGTCGGCGCGGTCGCCCTGCTCGGCGCGCTCTCGATACGAGTCATCGCGCTCTTGGCCGAGAACGACCGACTCAACCGATCCCTCACTCACGAGGCCCACAACGACCCCCTCACCGGGCTCGGAAACCGGCGAGCGCTCGAAACCGGAATCGACCAGATCGGGGAGTTGGTGCAGGACCATGGCCGCCTTCGAGCCGTGGTCGTGATCGATCTCGACCACTTCAAGGAAGTGAACGATTCCCACGGTCACCTCGTCGGCGACGAAGTGTTGAAGATCGTTGCCCGACGACTCCGCGATGCGGTCCGCGATCGTGACCTCCTTGTGCGCCACGGCGGCGACGAGTTCGTCGCGGTGATGATGGTCCGCGATGAGCGCGAGGCAAACCGAGCCGCACAACGGCTCGGCGCATCGATTCGAGGCAACTATTCCTTGCCCGTAGGCAACCTCGCGATCGGGGCGACGATGGGGATCGCTCTCGACATGGGTGACGCCGATCTCGACGACATGATGGCCGTCGCCGACAGCGCCCTCTACGCCGCGAAGGCGGCCGATCGAGGGTCCGTCCATCTCGAGGTGTGCGAACCAACGTCAGTCGAGCGGGTCGGCCATCTCCCACACGAGTGACGACCACCCGAAGTCGACGGCACCCATGCCCTCACCCGTGCGAGCGTCGTAGTACTCCCTGAGTCCCTCCCGAAGCACCACGGCGACCAGCCGATCGCGGAGATCGTCAGCCTCGCTGGTGTAGCCCAGTCGGCGCAGACCCATCCACGCAAACCAGGCCGCGTTGACCCACGACGGCCCGCGCCAGTAGCGGCGAAGTCCCCAGTAGTGATCACGCGACGTGTGGGCCGGATCGTCGAGCGCAACCGAAGCCAACGGCACGCCATCCCAGAACTTGGAGTCGAGCAACGTCTCCTCCACAAGACGGTGGCCGATCTCCTCAGGGAGATCCGGCAGAGCGAGCGGGGCGAGCGTGTCCCAGGTGAGGGGGATGTCTGCTCGCTGAGTGCGACGCACGGGGTTGCGCACGTCGTCCATGAATCGCCCCAGCTCGTGATGCCAGAGGCGGTCGACCAGGGCGGGCGTCGGCGACGGTTGGCCCATCGCCTGTTCGGCGAGCGACCACAACACGTTGGTGACGACCTCACATACGACGGGACGCCCATCGGCCGCGATCCGGTGTGCGTCGAAACCGCGCCGACGGTTGCCATGAATGAGCGTCGGAAAGAGTCGACGGCCTTGCGCTCGGTGGCCCCAGACATGATCAAACTTCGGCGAGGCGTCGAGACCCGACTCATCGGGCTGGATCAACCAGAGCAGGTTGTCGCCCTCGAGGTCTCGATTTGCTCGTAGCCATCGGTGGTGCGCCACGATGCCGGGCTCGGCGGCCGGGTCACCGACGGCCATGGACCACGCCCACGCGAGAAGCGGGGGTTGGATCGTGCTCGTGTTGGGCGCGTGCCGCGTCGCCACGTTGTAACGGATGGCTCTTTCGAAGTTGAGCGGCCGTCCCAAGAAGGTGACGTGACCGATGAACCCGTCGTGAGACGACTCGAGGAGCGTCTCGAGCTCTCGACGTGAACGCTCGGGATCGATACGACGCCAGATGATGGCGTGGAAGCAGGAATCCCAGTACCACTGCCAGTCGTAGCGCCCGGGCGAGGGCGAGCTGAAGCCGTAGCTGCGACCGTCCTGCTCACCCTCACGCCAGTTCTGGCGGAGTACACGGGTGCACAGCTCGGCGATCTGGTCGGCGGGCGAGTCCACGTCCGGACGCTAACTCGGCTACAACCAACCCTGTGACCGAACCCGAAGTCCTCATCTCGAACGACGGCGGCATCGCCACTGTCACCCTGAACCGCCCCGACGCACTCAACGCGATCACCCCGACCATGCTCGTGACCCTGGGCGACGAGCTCGAGTCGCTGGCGGACGACGATGCGGTCCGGGCCGTGGTACTGACGGGGTCCGGCCGAGCATTCAGCGCTGGTGTCGACCTGAAGGCGCTGGGCGATCGTGATCTTGTCGACGGCAAGGTGGGCGACATCCTCGACTTGCCCGCCCGCCGTGTCACCACACTGCTGTCGACGATGCCGGCGATCACCGTCGCAAGAGTGAACGGCTTCTGCTTCACGGGCGCGCTCGAGCTCGCGCTCGCGTGCGACATCGTTGTCGCTGCGGAAGCGGCCAAGTTCGGCGACACTCACGCAAAGTTCGGATTGCGGCCCACCTGGGGCATGAGCCAACGTCTGCCTCGACTGGTCGGACTGGCCGCGGCCCGCGAGCTGTCCTACACCGCCCGCAACTTCACCGGCGCGGAGGCGGCCGCCCTCGGCATGGTCGCCAGGGCCGTACCGCTCGAGGACCTCGACGACGCGGTCGCCGAGTTGGTCGGCTCGCTCAAGGCCAACAGCGTCGGCTCGCTGCGGGCCTATAAGGACCTCTACCGAGAGGCAATGGAGCGCCCTCTCGGATCCGGCCTGGCCTACGAAGCCGACACCGAGTACTCCATCGCCGACACCGCCGACCGCCTCGCCGACTTCCGGTAGTTGCAGCGGGGGTCAGACTCCAGTTGCAGCGCGGCGTTGCAACTGGAGTCTGACCCCCGCTGCATCTTCTTGGTCGAGTTCGAGGGCGTGGAGCATGGTGGTGACGGCGTTGTCGATGAGCGCGACGTCGTCCTCGGACATTGCAGAGAGGACTCGCTCGCGCGAGATCGCGTAGGCCTTGTCGCCGCGTTCGGCGACGTCGACGCCCGCGGGTGTGAGCTCGATCAGCACTCGCCGTCGGTCGCCCGCATCCAGCTGACGCCTTACCAGCGCAGCCTTTTCGAGACGGTCCACCACTTGCGTGATGCTGCCCATGGGTCGCAGGACGAGCTCGGCCAGCCGGCTCACGGGTAGGGCGTGGGGCGCCGGTTCGCGATGCAGTGTCGCGACGATCGTGTAGTCGGCGAACGTCATGTCGATCTCGGCCATTGCCTCGTCCTGCAGTCGCTCGAGGTGCAGGCCCACACGTTGAAGGCGGGTGAACATCGCCAGCGGCGACGGGTCGAGCACATAGTCCGGGAGGTCGGCGTTCATGAGTTCGAGAATACTCTACTTGCAGAATGTCTGTACATAGACAATCCTAGAGGCATGGCCGAACCGATCTACAACCACCTCCCCGACCTCGAATGGGAGACCTCGAAGGACCAGAAGGCCGAGGTCGCTGCCCTTGCCGCTCAGGCCGACGAACTCGGCGCGCGCGTCTGCCGGCTCACCCGAGGCGAACACGGCTTCCACCATCATGTGAGCGAGATGCCCGCGGGCTTTGCCGTACCGCCACACACCCACGACGTGAGCGAGTTGATGGTGATCCTCGAAGGATCGGTCGATGTCAGCGACGGCACCACGCTCAACGCGGGCGACACCGCCGTCATCCCCGCCGACCACCCCTACGGCTTCACCGTCGGCCGCGAGGGCGTGCGATTCGTCGTCGCCCGATCGGCCGATGCCGCCACCGACTTCAACGCAGGAAAGTAGGCAGCACCATGCGCCACGGATTCAAAGTGTTCGATGCCGACGCCCACGTCGTCTACCCCGCCGACCTCTGGCAGACCTATCTGCCGGAGAAGTTCCGGCACCGACTCGACCGCCGAAATCCAGCCGGGCTCGAGACGTACAACCCGGTCCTCGTCGACGGGCGCTACAGCCAGCACGACGTCAGCCTCTACGGCCAGTTCCAAAAGGCCATCAACTGGACTTACGACGACATGGTCGCCCAATACGGCGAACTCGCCACCGACGGCTTCACCGGCGACCGAGTGGCCAAAGCACTCGCGATCGACGGGATCGACTTCTGCGTTATCTACGGCCCCGAGTACGACATGTGGCTCCACGGCATCGACCCCGAACTCCAGGCGGCGATGGTGCGGGCCTACAACCGGTGGGGCGCCGACATGACCGCCGACTCCGGCGGCCGCGTCGTCACCTCCGGGCCCATCCCGCTCAACGATGTGAGCCGCGCCGTGGAGGAGATCCAATACGCCTACGACGAGCTCGGCATCCGTTGCTTCTGGACACGCCCGAACCACACCAACCATCGCGAACTCGGCGACCGCTACTACGACCCGATCTACGAGCTGCTCCAAGACCTCGACTGCGCCTTCGCGACGCACGAGTTCATGGGGCTCAACGGGCAGACCGAAGGCGTGGACCGGTTCAAGACCTTCACCGAATGGCACACAGTGGTCCACGCGCATGAAGCACAGAACGCCTGCCTGTCGATGATCACCCAGGGCGTCTTCGAGCGATTCCCGAATCTGCGGTGCGCCTATCAGGAGGCCGGCTGTGGATGGCTTCCGAGCTGGCTCCATCGCATCGACGAACACCTCGAGATGTCGGGCGCAGCCGAGTGCCCGGATCTCACCATGACGGCCACCGAGTACTTCAAGCGAAATTGCTGGATCAGCACCGAGTGTGAAGACCCGTTCGTCGCCGACGTCATCCGCTGGATGGGTGACGAACGCATCCTGTGGGAGAGCGACTTCCCCCACCCGGACTCCAAGTACCCGGATTCGGTCCAGTACTTCCTCGACCTCGAGCCCGACCTCATTCCGATCGAATCGAAGCGCAAGATCATGTGGCAGAACGCCCTCGATTTCTATCGATTCCCCGACGAGATGCTGCCGACGGAGTTCATCGAGGCCACCGAGCTGACGTCGTCGTGAGCGACTTCCGTCGACCGCACGAGGCGGTCGACTACAACGCGCTCACGGCGCAGTTTCCGCCGCCACCGGAATACCTCGACACCGCGTATCTCGCGTCGCCCGACATGATCAGCGCAACGCAGCTCGCGCGAGCACAGTCGCGCGCCCGCGCGGCCTACGACGTGCCCTTCTTTAGGCGCCGTTGGGACGACGCCGGCGTCAGCCCCGACGATCTCCGGTCGCTCGACGATCTCGCCCGATTCCCCACGTACACCGTCGATGACATCCGGACCTCCATCGAGGCCCACCCGCCCTACGGCGACTATCAGGGAGTCACCGTCGACCAGGCCCGCCACGAACCGATGCGCGTCTACATGTCGGGCGGCACCACCGGCCGGTCGCGCCCGACGCTCTACACGGCGTGGGACCGCGAGGCGGGAGCGATTCTCACCGCCCGCGCCCTCTACATGCAGGGCATCCGGCCGGGCGACGTCGTCCTCAATGCGTGGGCGTACTCCACTCACAACGGTGCTCACGCCATGGACGAAGCGCTCTACCGCTGGCTCAACTGCGTCGTCCTCAGCACCGGCACGGGCAATGTCACCCCCACCCGCAAGCAGGTGGAACTCGCCGTCGAATACGGCGCGACGGCGATCCTCACGACCGGTGACTACCTCCTACATCTCGCGGACACGGCCCGCGAAATGGGGCTCGACCCCGCCACCGACCTCAAGCTCACGGCTCTGCCCAACATCGGTGACAAACAGCGCCTGTTCGACACGTTCGGCGTGCCCGTCTACGACAGCTACGGCTTTCACGAGGTGCAGTGGGTGGCCATCGAATGCCCGGCGGGCGACGGCATGCACGTTTTCGAGGACGCGTTCATCGTGCAGATCGTCGACGTCGACACCGGCGAACTTCTACCCGACGGCGAACAAGGCGCCGTGTGCATCACTGAGATCTACAAAACCGGAAGTCCCCAGTTTCGGTACAACATCATGGACCTCTCCACGCTGCACCCTCCCGGTCAATGCGCGTGTGGAAGCTGGCTCCGCAAGATGGATCCCTTCGCCGGACGCGGCGACAACATGATCAAACTACGCGGCGTCAACATCTGGCCCGAAGCCCTCGGCGAGATCGTGACCTCCGTCCAAGGCGTCACCGACGACTACTTCGTGCGGGCGACCCGCTCAGGGAATCGCGACGAGATGACAGTCCTCGTGGTCAGCGACCGGCCCGCGCGCGACTTCGACACGATCGCGGCGGCAACAGCCGAGCGACTCCACCAGGTCGTCGGAGTGAAGATCGGCGTCGAGGTCGTCGCTCCCGGCGCGCTCGATCCACTCACTGGATTCGGCACCGTCGCAAAGCTCATCCGCTTCGAGGACGCTCGATGATCGACTCTCACACGGACGGCGCTCGATGATCGACTCTCACACGGACGGCGCTCGATGATCGACTACTGGTGCAACGCGTTCACGCCCGATCGGGGCGCGCTGTGGAACCAAGTCATTGAGCGGGACGGGCTCAGCATCAAGCTCGGGGCCCGCGAAGACGACGACTTCGTCGACCCAGCGGCGATGGTCGCCCGAATGAACCAGGCCGCCGTCGCCACGTTGATCCTGCCCGTGTGTGCCCTCGACGAAGGCGCCGGGCTCGACGACTTCGCTCACTACGCGCTTCGCACGACGGAGATGCACCAACTCTCCGCCGCCCACCCGGGACGCTTCGTCGGCATGTTCAGCGTGAACCCCGATGTACCCGGCGACATCGAAACCGCCGACGAAGCACTGCATTCGGCCTGGTGCGTCGGTCTTCACAACCACACCCACAGCTGGGATCACACCTTCGACTCCCCGGTGTTCGACGCGTACTACGAACTCGCCGCGACACACGGCGTCCCGTTCGTGATGCAGGCCGGCCGCTCCGGCGGGCACCGCACCCATGAACTCGGCCACCCGCAAGCAATCGCCGACCCCGCTCGCCGCTTTCCGACAGTCGACTTCGTGCTCTCGCACCTCGGGTTGCCGTGGCTCGACGAGACGATCGCCGCGGCTCTCGAACACGACAACGTGATGATCGGAACGGCCACCCACCCGCCACGACGCTGGCCCGAGGAGTTCCTCGACTTCATCCGCGGGCCGGGTCAGGGTCTGGTTCTTTTCGGCACCGGCTACCCGCTCACCGGGCATCTCCACGTGCAAGCCCAGCTCGATGAACTCGACGTGCCGGCTACCGCGAAGGATGCTCTTCGCGAGGGCAACGCCCGCCGAATATTCACCCGAATCCCAGCTCGAGTCGGAGGCTGACCGCGATGCCCAAGAACATCGGCACCACTTACAACATTCCTCCGGCCCCACCCGACCCCGAGAGCACCGACTGGTTCGACATTGGGCCGCTGCGAATCGGTGTGGAATACCGCAAGGTCGATCCCGAGGCGCTCGAGAAGATCTACGCCGACACCGAACACCTCGAGGAGCTGCGCGAAACCTCCCCCGAGGGCGGCTTCACCGACGAAGGTGTCTCCATCCATGTCGTGAGCCCCGCCGATGACCACGAGTTCGTCCGCTTCGACATGTTCGTCGATGAGCCGCACTACCACTACGTCGACAAGGCCGCCGGTACGAACACGATCATCGAACTCGACACAGTCGCTCACGGCCCGGTGATCCCGTGGACGCTCGGTCAGCTCCGCAGCCGTCTCCCCGAAATGCTGCGCCACGCGGGCGCGGCCGTCGCCGACGAAATGACCCCAGAACTGAGCGCGGCCGTCGCCGACCAGGTCGAGTCGCATCTGCGCACGATCGGTGAACTGTGATGCTCGTCGAGGCAGTGACGCCCTCAATCGGAGCGCGGGTCAGTGGGATCTCCCTCGGCGACGCCACCGGCGATGAGCTCGACGCCATTCGCAAGGCCATCGCCCAGCACAAGGTGCTCTTCTTCGCCGACCAACGGCTCTCCCCGGAAAGCCATCTGACCTTTGCCCATCAGATGGGAGAGATCGACATCGCCGCGTTCGGGCCGAAGCATGCCGACCACCCCGAGATGACCGTTCTCGACCAACTCGAACCAAAGGGGCAAGGTGCCGATGCGTGGCACACCGACAACACCTATGTCGCCTGCCCGCCGTCCTACACGATCCTGCAGTCCGTGATGCTCCCTACCCTCGGCGGCGACACGTGCTTCTCCGATATGTACGCCGCGTGGGATGCACTGTCGCCCGCCATGCGAGGCCTGCTGTCGAGTTTGACCGCCACCCACGACCTCACGAAGACGCTCACCCGCGCCATCGCCGACGGCAACAGTGACGCCGACCTCGGCGCCATGCAGGCCGCCTACCCGCCTGTGCACCACCCGATCGCCCGTACCCACCCCGACACCGGGCGCACGGCGCTTTTCATCAACGGCAACTTCACCACCAAGATCGATGGGCTCGCGGAAGCCGAGTCGACGGCGCTCTTGTCGATGCTCCTGGCCCATGTCGGCCTGCCCGGATTCCAGTGCCGACATCGCTGGACCGAGGGTGACCTGACCATGTGGGACAACCGCGCGGTGCAGCACTTCGCGGTACCCGACTACACCTCGCGCCGCATCATGCATCGTTTGACCATCGCCGGCGAAGAGCCGAAAGGACCCCAGTCATGAGCCTCATCCCAGAGCGTTATGCCGAGTTCGAGAAGACCGCGACCATCGGCGTCGTCAACTTCGCCAGTGTGCGAGGCGACATCTCAGCGACGCTCGCGAAGATCGAAGCGAACATTCGTGAAGCCGGTGCACAGGGCATCGACATCCTCGTCTTCCCGGAGGAAGCCTTGACCGGCCTGGGCGGCTGCACAGCATGTCGTGAGGGCGTCGACCACTGCGACTACCACCACGACCTCGCGGAAACCGTGCCTGGCCCATCTACCGAACGCATCGCCGAGTTGTGCGCTGAACACGACCTTTACGTCGCCGTCGGCATGGTCGAACGCGACGCCCACGATCCCGAGGTCCTCTACAACGCAGCGGCCTTCATCGGTCCCGAGGGCATACAGGGCACCTACCGGAAGCTCCATCTCGGTTCGCTTCCGTGGGTCACCGAAGGCGTGACCTTCACTCCCGGCGATTCGCTGCCGGTCTTCGAGACTCGCTTCGGGCCCGTGGGAATCCAGATTTGTTACGACTTCTGGTTCAACCCGGAACTCACCCGGCTTCTTGCCCTCAAGGGGGCTCGCATCATTCTCAACTGCTGCGGCACCTTCGTCGGCCCGGGCAAGCGCGACTACATGACCCACACCACTTCCACGCGGGCGCAAGAGAATCTCTGCTACGTCGCATCCTCCAACCATGTGGGCGGCGAAGACCGAGGCGGATCCAGCTACGCCGCCGGAGCCGTCGACGGAGGCCGTGCGGCTGACATGCTCGGCCACTCGACCATCGCCGGCCCCGCCTTCCCGCGGTTCAGCCAGGTGCTCGCGGAGGCCGGCGGCGACGGCGAAGAGATGGTCTCAGCCACGGTGAGTTTCGAGAAGCTGCATCGCTGGGAGCCCATCTTCCCGTGGCGCGACTGGCGAGCCACCCACCAACAGCCGATCTCTCAGCTCATCGCCGACGAGTTCACCAAACTCGCCCAGTAGCGCCTCACCCAACCGCAACGTGCAGCGGGGGTCAGACTCCAGTTGGTGCGCGCTGCAACTGGGGTCTGACCCCCGCTGCAACTTCAGCCGGTGTTGCGGAGGCCGGCGGCGACGCCGTTGATGGTGAGCAGCAACGCACGCTGCAGTCGATCGCGTTCTTCGTCGTCGGCCGCTGAGCGCGAGCGCGCCAGCAATTCGACCTGCAGCAGGTTGATCGGGTCGAGGTAGACGTCTCGTACCGCGAGCGTGCGTTTGAGGACAGGCAAGTCGCCCAGGAGGTCCGCCCCCGTGAGCAACGCGAGTTGCTCGACCGTCCGGTCGTGTTCCTCGGCCACGGCATCGAAGTGATGATGAAGCGCCGGATCGACCAGGCGATCGACGTAGTTGCGGGCGATAGCCAGATCGGTCTTGGCCAACGTCATCTCGACGTTGGACAAGAAGGTGCCGAAAAACTGCCACTCGACAAACATGCGATCGAGGGCTGCCCCGTGACCCGCTGCGCGAGCGGTCTCGAGCGCGGTGCCCACCCCGAACCAGCCGGGAATGATCTGGCGCGACTGCGTCCACCCGAACACCCAGGGAATCGCCCGAAGCCCGTCGAGCCCGGATCCCGCAGTCGTGCGGCGGGCCGGGCGCGACCCGATGTTCATTGCGCCGAGCTCTTCCACCGGCGTCGATGTCGTGAAGTACTCGACCAATCCGGGCCGCTCGAGGAAGGCCCGGTAGGCGCCGAAGGCCGACTCGGACATCTGCTCCATCACCGAGTTCCACTCCTCGACGGTGGCCGCGTCATGACGTGGCTCGCGGTGGGCGACCGTCGCTTCGAGCACAGCGGAGAGAGCGAGATCGAGGTTGCGCTGGGCCAGTCGTGGAAGCCCGTACTTGTCGGCGATCACCTCACCCTGCTCGGTGATCTTCATCGCTCCGACGACTGATCCTGCGGGCTGACCCAGAATCGCAGAGTTGGTCGGACCGCCACCGCGACCGACCGTGCCGCCGCGACCGTGGAACACCATCACGCGGATGCCGGTCTCTTCCGCCACCGCAGCGATCTCCCTGAGGGCCTTGTGGATCTCCCACTGCGACGTGGTGATGCCGCCGTCCTTGTTCGAGTCCGAATAGCCGACCATCACCTCTTGCACATCGCCGCGCAGCTGGACGAGGCGGCGATACGCGGGCACGGCAAGAAGGTCCCGGAGGACCGTGCCGATGGCGCGGAGATCATCGATGGTCTCGAACAACGGCACGAAACCGATGCGGGCGATATCCGCCGGGATGTCGACAAGACCCACCTCGCGAGCGAGCACCGCTGGGGCGAGCACATCGTCGACGCTCTGCGTCATCGACACGATGTAACTCTTCATCACGTGATCGCCGGCTCGATCGAGTCCGTCCCGCACGACCGTCAGCAACTCGAGCGCGGCGGCGGGGTCGTTCGTCGGAGGGGCAAGAGGTCGACGACTGCCGAGCTCCTCGGCCAGCAGCGCCGTGCGAGCCGTGCGATCGAGGGCTGCGTAGTCGATGCCGAGCGGTTCGAAGAGCGGTGCGAGGGCCTCATGATGGCGAACTGCGTGCTGACGGATGTCGAGCGTTGCGAGGTGAAAGCCGATCGTGGCCACGAGTCGTCGGACTCGAGCAACCCGGCCGCGAGCGAGCAACCCACCCCCGTGGGTGATGAGTGATTCGGCCATTTGGTCGAGGTCGGCCAACAGTTCGTCGGGTAGCTCGTAGGCACCTGGGCCGAGCGAGTCTCCAACGGCGCGCAGAAGACGTTCGTGGATGACCGCACACCGCTGGCGGTAGGGCTCGCCGGCGCTGAGGGTCTGGAATCGAATCGTCACGTTGGGGAAGCGCTCGCGATCGTCCTCGAGCTGAGCCACCAGCGCATCGGACACGCCGGCAACGGCAGTGCCGACCGAAAGCTCGGCTGAGAGCTCCTCGATCTCGCCGATCAGAATGCGGAGGGCCCGACCCCGCTGGAACTCGAGCACTCCCAGTGTCGTCGATGGTGTGACATTGGGGTTGCCGTCGCGGTCACCTCCGACCCATGAACCGAAGCGCACCGGAACCGTCGCTCCCAGTTCGCCGCCGAGATCGGTGAGCGTTGCGTCGACGTCCTCCAGCAGCTCGGGCAACCCGTCGACCACCATCTCACCGAGAAAGTAGAGGATCGATCGGGCCTCATCCTCGGGCGTCGGTTGGGCCCGACGCAGCTCGTCCGTGAGCCAGATCGCGTCGACGAGTTCGTCGACTCGACGATCGATCCGCCGGCGGTCGACATCACTGGCGCGTAGATCGCCGCGCTCCTCGATCAATGCGGATATCTCGGCGAGCTTGTCGAGGATCGACCGGCGAGAAGCCTCGGTGGGGTGGGCAGTGAACACCGGACGCAGATCCAAGGTGGCGGCAGCCGCGAGGATCTCCTCGTCGCTGTGGCCGAGGGTCTTCAGGCGAGCGACGGTCTCAGGGAACCGGCGATCCTGGGATCGAGCCGACCGCAACTCGTCGACGCGATGCACCTGTTCGGCGGTATTGGCCAGGTGGAAATAGATGGTGAACGCCCGCACGAGATGAATGGCATCGACCAGCTCGGCGTCGCCGAGCACCTCCGCGAGCTCCTTCGTCGATGCGTGATCCCGGCGGAGATCCCGAGCAATCGCCCGAACCCGTTCCACGCGGTCCAACAGGTCGGGACCGTGTTGGCGGACGAGAGCGTCGCCGAGTTGGGCACCGAGGCGGCGAATGTCAGCCCGTAGCGCCGCGTCGAGTTCCTCGAGTTCTTCGTCAGCCATACGGCACTGTCTCACAATCAGCCGGAGGTCTAGGGTTCGACATGGCCTATGCACCGACCGACCGGCAGTACTACGACGCCGACAGCCACATCATGGAGCTCCCGCGGTTTCTGATCGACTACGCCGATGCCGATGTGGCGGCCGAGCTGCAGCCGGTCAGCTACCACACCTCGATCGTGACCGACGACGAGGTCGGCGCCCTCGTCGCTCAGGGCGGCCACAGCCCCGAACACGTGGAGGCGCAGATCGCGATGGGCGACCAGCTCATCGCCCAGTCGAAGGAGATCCAGGCCCTCGGAGCCTTCGATCGCGACGAGCGCACCGTCGCAATGGACATGCTGGGGTTCGCCAAGCAGCTCGTCTTCGCGACCCACAGCGTCAAACCGATCTTTCATCCGAGCGAGACCATGACCACCCGGCTCCGCTACGGCGCGACCCGAGCCCACAACCGGGCGATGGCCGAGTTCTGCGCGGACGACGACCGGCTGATGGGCGTGGGGGTGGTGCCGTTCCACGACATCGACGCAGCAATCGAAGAGCTCGACTGGGCGCTCGAGGCCGGTCTGGAATCGATCTGGGTGCCTCACGGCCTCGTTGGCGGTCGCTCGCCAGGCCACGTCGACCTCTACCCCTTCTGGGGGCGACTCGCCGAAGCAGGTGTGCCTTTCGTTCTCCACGTCGGCGGCGCTCCTCTGCAGCTCGATCCCGGATGGGGCAACACGGGCCGCCCCCCGGCCCGAGACTGGATGGGCGGCGGCGAGAACGTGCGCAGCAAGGACTTTGCGGTCATGCATCACGGTCCGGAAACGTTCGTATCGATGATGGTGCTCGACGGCGTGTTCGAGAAGTTCCCGAATCTTCGAGGCGCGGCCGTCGAGCTCGGAGCGGGGTGGGTGCCGGCGATGCTGACCCGCCTCGACATGCTGATTCGCACCTGGAGCCGGGTCGACCAGTACCTCGCCGAACTCGAGCGCACGGCCACCGAGACACTCCGGTCACAGATGGGCTTCACGCCGTTTGTCTTCGAGGACATCGGCGGACTGACCGATCAGACCTTCGAGGACCTCTACCTCTTCTCGAGCGACTACCCCCACACCGAGGGCGGCCGCGATCCGATCGGACGATTCGAGTCGTCCATCGGCGACCGGGGCGAGTCGATCCGCGAGGCGTTCTACACCGAGAACTTTCTCAAGCTCTGGCCCGACGCTCGAGTCGCCTGAGGTCTCCCCGACATGAGCAACGCAACGCTGACGCGCCCGCACGACGGCGTCGCCGTGGTCACTCTGGATCTCTCGGACCGTGGCGGCTTCGTGTCGTGGGAGGCCGTGGTCGCGCTCGCTGACACGATGACCGAAGCCCGCGAGAGCGGGGCGAGGGTGATCGTGCTCGCGTCGACCGGCGATGGTTACTGGTTTCAGCACGCGTGGCTCCCGGACCTCATCGCAATGGTGAGCGGCGGCACGCCGAGCGGCGACGCCGACGCATGGTGGCGAGCGCTCGCCGAGATTGCCCACACCGACGTCGTCACCATCGCCGCCATCAACGGTGACTGTTCGGGCGGCGGCGCCGAGCTCGGTTGGGCGTGCGACTTGCGCGTCGCCTCCGACAACGCCTGGTTCGGTCAACCCGAGGTGAAGATCTCGCTGGCCACCGGCATCGGCGGCACGTCTCGACTGGCTCGACTGATCGGCCGCACCGCAACCGCGGGCATGGTGTTCGATGGCGGCCCGGTGACCGCGGCGAGGATCTATGAGTTGGGTGGACTCAATCGGGTTGTCGCAGAAGGCGACTCGCTGGCCGCCGCCATCGAGTGGGCAGCAGAGCTCGCGAGCCGTCCCCACGCGTCGCTCATCGCCGAGAAGTGCATGCTCAACGACAACGACGACATGACCCTCACCGACGCCCTCCGCAACGAACAACGACTCTTCGGCGGCACGGTCGCCGCGGCCGAGGGCATCGCCGCCATGAAGGCAACGCAAGCCCGCTTCGATGCCGGCGAGTCGGTCCGCGAGGTCTACGGGGCGCCGAAGCCGTAGGAACCGATGAGCATCGCCGGCTGCGGCGGGATCGGGATCGGGGAGCGCTGCTTCGAAACGATCGGCGTCGGGAAGACAACGATGATCCAGGTCGCTCCAAGCCGTATTCGTTCGGAAGTTCGACCGGTTCAAGACTCGCCTGCTACCGCGCCTGGCCCCGCTCTCGGATCCCGTCGACCGCCTCGTCGACGTCGTCGTCGACGGAGGCATCACCGTCGGTCCCTTCTGACCCGTCGTCTTCCCCGTCTCCGTTCTGGTGAGACATGATGCGGACATGACTGCAGCCGTTCTCGTCGACCGACTCGCCTTTCCACCAGGGCGAGTCCTGACCGGCGATGCCGTCACCGAGGACTACAGCCACGACGAGTGCGTCAACGTCGACGCGGTCATGCCGGCGGTCGTTCTCAAGCCGGAGTCGGCCGAGGAAATCAGCCAGATCCTGACGCTGGCCAGCGAACTCGGCGTCTCCGTGACCGCCCGCGGTGCGGGCACGGGCCTGTCAGGCGCGGCGATCCCGAACGCAGACGGCATTGTGCTCTCGCTCGAACGGATGGCGGCGGTCATGGAAGTCGATGTCGCCAACCACGTTGCCGTCGTGCAGCCCGGCGTCACCCTCGGCCAACTCGACGAAGCGCTGGCTCCCCACGGATTGATCTACCCGATTCTTCCGGGCGAAGAGTCGGCTTCGCTCGGCGGCAACGTGGCCACCAATGCCGGCGGGATGAGGGCCGTGAAATACGGCGTGACCCGGCATCAGGTGCTCGGACTCGAAGCCGTTCTCCCGACGGGTGAGATCATTCGCAGCGGCGGCAAGTTCGTGAAATTCACAACCGGTTACGACATCGGCCAACTGATCATCGGCTCCGAGGGGACCCTGGCCGTGGTCACCGAGGTCACGCTCAAAGTGGTGCCTCGGCTCGACCACAAGGCGACGATCCTGGCACCGTTCGCGACACTCTCCGAGGTGACAGAGGCAGTCCCGACCATCCTTCAGGCCGGACTCGTGCCCCTGATGCTCGAATACGTGGACGCGATGGCCATGATCGCGACGTCCGAATCGCTGGGTCTCGACCTGGGAATGCCCGACGAGATCAAGGAATCGGCCCTCGCCTACCTGCTCGTGGTGCTGGAGAGTGCCGAGGCCGACCGACTCGACGCTGATGTCGAACGGGCCGGCGAGATCGTGAGCGACGCGGGAGCCATGGATGTGTTCGTGCTCCCCGCCGCGGCTGGCTCTCAGGTGCTCGAGGCACGCGAGAAAGCATTTTGGGTCGCCAAGGAACACGGGGCCAACGACATCATCGACGTCGTCGTTCCCCGGGCCGCGATCCCCGAATATCTCGATGTCGTCGGCGGCCTCGCGGCCGAACACGAAGCGCTCGTGGCCGGCGCCGGTCATGCCGGCGACGGCAACGTCCACCTCTCGATCTTTCAGGGCGACCCCGAGAAACGGTCATCACTCATGACCGCAGTCCTCGCGGCCGGCATGGACCTGGGCGGCACCATCTCCGCCGAACACGGCATCGGGTTGGCCAAACGCAGCTACGTACTGGCGCTCGAAGACCCCGCCAAGCTCGCCCTCATGCGTCGAATCAAGCAAGCGTTCGACCCCAGCAACATCCTCAACCCCGGCAAGATCTTCTAGCCGCTGCAACTGGAGTCTGACCCCCGCTGCAACTCAAGAGCACGGGCGTAGTCGGACACAGTTGCAGCGGGGGTCAGACTCCGGTTGCAGCGGGGGGTTAGGCGGTGCGGGCGTCGAGTTTGATTTCGGAGGCGTTGATCTCGGGGTGATCGAGGGCAACGGCAAGGGACTCGGCCATGGCGGTGCCGACATCGTCGACGTCCATCATCCCGCCCGGGATCCCCAGATCACCCCAGGTGGTCAGCGCCTCGCCGAGCAGATCCATGCTGCCCATGTGGTTGGCGAAGTCCGTGGGGCCACAGTTGCCCATGACAATACGGACGAAGCGACGATCGGGGTGCTCGAGCCGCCAGACGCGGAGGCACTGATCGAGCGCCGCCTTCGATGCCGAATAGGCACCGAAGAACGGATTGGCATCCTCGACCGTCCGCGACGAAACAAAGGAACAGATGCCGTCGCGGTCCATGTGCTGTAGCGCAGCCGACGCGGCGAGATTCGCGCCGCACACATTGACTCGGTAGACGTCGGCCCACAGATCGGGGTCGCAGTCGGCAATCTTCTGCAGCGGCCCGTAGCCGGCCACATAGATCATGAGATCGAGACCGCCCATCGCCTGGGCTGCGGCCGCAGCGACCCTGTCAGCATCGGCCCGAACCGCGGCGTCGCCCGCCGCAACATGGCCGGCTCCCATCTCCTCGACGAGTGTGGCCAATGCGTCCTCTCGACGAGCGGACACTGTGACGTCGGCACCCGCGACGACCGCTGCCCTCGCGGTGGCCGCACCGATTCCCGACGATGCCCCGATGACAAGGACTCGTTTTCCGGCCAATGTCGACGTGCTCATAATCCCTCCGAGCGCAGGAGTGAGAAGAACTCCCGCCGCGTGGTGGGACCGTAGCGACGGTTACTCGGGCTGGCGAGTCCCTGTTCGTCGTAGACGATCTTCGTCTCACCGATCGTGTCGCCGGGGAACACACAACGCGCCTCGTCGGGATCGACCTCGTAGAGGCGCGCCGCGTTGAGTCCGAAGATCTTCGCCTTGATCTCCGGCGTGACTTCCGGGTAGCCAAACTCCTCCATCAGGCGTTCGGGCATCTCGAAGAGCTTCATCGCGTTGATCTGCCATTGCGGCGAGCCCTGCCAGATCGCGTCGGTGCCCCAGAGAATGTGGTCCTCGCCGTAGTTGAGGAGCAGCTCGCCCAGGAAGTGAGCGGATCGATCGCCGCCCTGAATCACCCGCGTCGCCCAAGCGCCGCCGAGCTCGCAGTAGACGTTGTCGAGGTCGGCCATCTCCTCGCGTTTCATACGCATGAGGTCTTCGAAGTAGCGCTCGAAGGGCGGGAGGTCGACCGCAGAGTGAAAACAGACGAAGTTGATATCGGGCCAATCCCGGGCCGCTTTCGGGAAGTCGCGCGGCGAGCAGTGATCGGGGTCGAACGCCCCTTGGGCGAAACCCTTGTGGACATTGACGACCGAGATCCCGAGCCGCTCAGCCTCTTCGTACATGGGGTAGGCGACGTCCTCGTCGTCGAGCCACCAGGCTTCGTACGGGTAGGCCGAGTTCGGTCCACCGGCGCCGGTGTAGCACTTGAGCGCCCGGATCCCGAGATCTTCCTTCAGGTGTTCCATGTCGCGCACGAGCGTGCCGAGGTCGCCGGTGTCGGTGTCGTCGGGGAAGTTCGGCGTGAGCATGCCCTGGAGAATGCAACGCTCGGACGAGCCGAGGTCATTGGCCATCTCACAGGTGACCGCCATGCCGTCGTTGCTGATCACCTGGCTACGAACGCTGCCGGCCGGCAGCCCACTCATCATCGCCACGGTGGTCTCGCTGTCGAGAAAAACCTCCTTGAGGTAGTTGGCTCGGCTGAGTTTCTCGTTGGGAGAGCCGGGATCGCACGGCGCGTTCGGATCAAGTGCCGCCGGTGGACATCCGGTGAATCGCGTGAAGATGTTGTTGAGGAGGACCGGATCTCCGGGCCCCTCGAAATCGACGTGGTGGGTCTGCGAATCGAGGATGAAGTACTCACCGGCAAAGAGCTCACAGGCGGCCTCCTCGTCGAGCGTCGACTCGGCAGTGACCGGGAACGCCTCGGTCGTGGTCGAGCCGGTCGCCGGAGCTGACGTCGGGGCGAGTCCGCTATCGCTCCCCCCGTCAGAGCAGCCATAGACCATGTTGAGAGCGGCGAACGACACAGCCATGCCCGCGTTGGTTCGAAGGAACGAGCGGCGGGTGGTACCGAGTTGCTGGGCCCGCTCATCGGCCATCCGGTTGATGAGCAGCTCGACGTGACGCTGACGACGACTCTGAGGAAGCGGCAGAAACTCGCCGTTTGATACGAACTGCGTCGGGATCGGCAGGCGATCCGTCACACCGGCGTGCCGCAATCGGTGAACCAGGTGTAGCGACCGTCAACGAGCTGCCAATGCGTGGTCTGCCCGATGGTCTGCCCGTTCACAGTTTGTTCGAGATCCGCCGCCGTCACGCCGGCGATCGTGGTCGTTGCGCCATCGGTGGTGTAGTCCCAGGTCGCGAGCTCACTCGTCGAGACAAGGACACGATCGAGGCCGGTTCCCGCGACGGATTCCGCATACGACTGACACTGTTCGGCGCCATAGCGATCGATGGTCGCCTCGCTCATGCGATCCCGGAGCGTCGCCGCGTCGCCATTGTCGAGCGCGGCCTTGAGAACAGTGAAGAACTCCGCCGGCGATTCCGATGTGGACGGCAGCGCCGTCGTGGTGGTTGAGGTCGTGGTCGTCGTGGTGGTCGAGGTGGTTGACGTTGAGGTCGAGGTGGTCGTGCTCGACGTCGACGACGCATCCTCGACCGGCACCGACGACGACGTGGTGGAGGACGAGGAGGTGGAGGCCACGGTTGACGCGCTGTCGGCGTCGTCGTCTCCCGTCACAAGCCGCACGATCCCTGCCAACACCAGAATCACGCCTAAACCCATCAGCGCGGGCCCCACATACTTGTTGTTCATCGCACGAGGTCCTCGGTCGCCAGATTGTGGACACACTTGCGTCGTCGCTCGTAGGCATACCCGCCGCCGATCAACACAATGCCGCCACCGAGCAGTGCATACTCGGTCGCGTTGCTCGACCCGGAACCTGGGCCGACGGGGTCGAGCGTGATCGCCCCCAGGTCGGGGCTCCCCAACCCGGAGTCGGCGGGCTCGATCAGCTGACCGGTAATTGGGTCATAGGGGGGCGTCACCGCCGTAATGGTCGGGTCGAGCCAGTCGTAGGAGCTGACAGCGTCCCACCCCCGGCTGACGGTGACCTGCATGGGACACACAGATCCTTCTGGCCGATACTCGTAGTCGCCCATGGCCCCCTTGAACGTGAAGCCCTCCGCGTAGCCGGAGCCACCGCCCTCGGTCATCCAGGTGATCTCGTCCTCCGTGAGGCTCAGCGACCCGGCAGTGAACTGGCCCGACGCGAGCTGATAGAGCTTCGCTGTGTAGGGCGGGCTGGAGTCTTCGACATGGAGCTCGTACCTGTCGCTCCACTGATTCGGCCCGCAGAGCGACGTGTCGTTACTGCCGGTGAAGTCGAGAGTGAGCGGGAACGCTCCGACCCGCGGGTAACCGGGGAACGGATCACCGACGAGCGTCGGCCACGTGTCGGCGGTGCGGAAGTCGGGAAACACATTGACCGTGTGAGCAGTGTTGGTCGGGGTGTAGCCACCCACGCCGGGAGTGGTGAAGGCGAAGTTGCGAACGCCCCAAGCCCCGGGAAGTGCGCTGGCGTTGGTGAAGATCACCGCCCCCTTCGGACCGACGAGGCCAACGCTCCCCGGATCGCCCGTGACCGGCAGGAAACTGGAACCGTTGTTGCGAAGCGAGTCGAGATACCAACCCGTGCCCGGACGACATCGACCGAGAACGGCGTCGCTGCCGCCGATGAACGGGTCGTCGGCAAACGTCGGGTTCAGCGGCCACTCATTTCCACCGGAGAGGTGAAACGAGCTGCCGATCTCGATGATGTCGCCACCGCAGTCGGGTGTGAGAGGCAGCGTGCCGCGGACTCGAACACCGTGCACGATGACGGGACCGTCGATCAGGATCGGGCTCTCGTTTCCCATGGCCCTGAACTCCATGAGGTCCGCGCCGATGTTCGCCAGGATGTCGTCGAGGCTCGGCAGAGCAGCGGGCCCGGTCGGCGGCACTCCGGAACCGTCAGCGATCGGACCACCGAAGAGGTCGTCGAGGAAGACCGCACCGTCGGAGTCGGCTCCGGGCGTGGATGCATCGCCGAGCCTGATCGTGGGGCCGGTCAGACCGTCACCGAACTGTCCAAACCCGCGCGTGCCCGTGGGGTTGATGACCGCGGTAAACGTGTCTTCGATAATGATCCCGTCGGCCTTCTCGGCGTCATGCTGCGAGTCACCGCCGAACGATGTGAGAGCACCCGATGTGTTGGCGCCACCACCGCTCACTCCTTCGGGCAGGTACCCCGGAGCGTTCTCGTTGAGAAAGCCGCGAATCGCATCGTTGAGGGCCGCTTCGCTGCTTGGCTCGGGCTGCGCGCCGACGGTCGTCGACACCGCGAGCACCGGCGTGAGGAGGACAGTGCAGAGGAAGAGAGATGCCGCTGTGCGTCTCAGCATGGTGTGGCCCTCCGTTGTTCTCCTGAGAACCTAGCTCAGGGGCGGCTAGCCCTCGGCTCCCATCAGCTCTGCGGCGGTTGGGCTCTCGATGCGATCGGCAACTTCCTGCAGAGCTGCAATGTCGAACCCGTAGAGCTCAGCGGGGTTGGTCTCCAAGATGATCTGCGTCTCCTCCGCCGGGATTCCGGCGAAGCAACGATGCAGCGATCGCTTGGTGCGAGGCCACGTGCCCTCGACGTGGGGATAGTCAGCACCCCACATGAGGCGTTCGAGGCCGATCTCATGACGGATGGCCGACTCATCAGGACCCATGAATGACGCGGCGCACCAGACCTGGCGTTCCCAATACTCACTCGGCTTGAGCGAGAGCGACTCACGAACATGGCTGAAGAAGGGTGCGCTGTAGATGCCGTCGAGGAGCTTGAGCGTGTCGGGTACCCAGTCGGCCCGGTTCTCGGTGAGCACCAGCTTGAGTCGAGGGAACCGCTCGAAAATGCCACCCCACAGGAAGTAGAACAGCGGACGACGGCCGAAATACGTGGTCTCGGTGGCGTACATCAGCATGCTGGCGACGCCGTAGTCGCCGTAGCTGGGCGTCCCGCCGCCGGCATGGAAATGAACCGCGAGTTCCGTGTCCTGGCACGCGGCCCAGATCGGGTCGTATCGATCGTCGAGGTACGACGGCAGTCCTGCGCCGGGCTCGGTCGGAGCGATGACCCCGGCGAAGCCGTTGGCCGCGGCCCAGTTGATCTCCGCGACACACGCGTCGATGTCACCGACCGCCAGCATGGCCAGCGCCCCGCGCCGACCGGGGAGGTCGTTGGCGAAGTCGAGCAACCAACGGTCGTAGGCGCGGTTGCCGGCGAGACGGAGCTCTTGATCCTCCGCGTTCTCCCCAAAACCGCCGAAAGGAACGCCACCGTTCGGAAAGAGGATCTCCGCCACCACTCCCTCCTGTTCCAGGACCCGAGTCCGTACCGATGAGTTCCACTCGCCGTCACGGTCGTCACCGGTCGCGGCTTCGAAGTCCTCAGAGCCCTTCTTCGAGAACAGTCCCTCGTCGTTCTCTTGGCGTTTCTCCATCTTCAGCCGCACCCCGTGCAAATGCTCGACGAAGTCGGCGTAGCGCTCGCGGTAGTCGGGCTCGATGTATGGGGCGTAATCCTCGGGGCGGCCCGTGGCGTGGCCGTCGCACGAGATGATGACGGGGCGTTGCGTGCTCATGAACAAACAGCTTCGCGCGCTCGCGGCGGGGGTGACACCTGACCAGACGCGAACGGCGTTCGGATGTGTTTGTATCACTCGATATGAAAGCTCTCTTCGACACGTATGGCCGGTTCGTCGGTCGGCGACCGGTGCTTGCCCTCATCCTGGTGGGCGCTCTGACCGCCTTGGCGTTCGTCGGCTTCTCGCTGACCGCCGATCAAGCCGACGAGAACGATGCGTTCCTTCCCGAAGGCAGCGAATTGATCGCGGCGCAGAGGAAACTCACGGCGAACTTCCCGCAATCCGCCGGGCTCGAGGCCGTACAGATCGTGTTCCGCGGCGACGTCATGACTCCCGGTGGCCTCGCCGAAACTCGGGCACTCACCGCCGCGGCCGCCACCGGCGACCTCGCCCCCTTCGTTGTCGCGAATCCTGCCGCAACCTCCCCCGGTCACATCGTCTCCGCCCTGTTGGCCGACGGAGGCAACCCCGCCTCGGTCGATCTCGCCTCGATGAGCCAGGAGGAGATCAACCGAGGCCTCAGCGACGCTCGACGCCGCGCCGACGCCGCCGCTCTCGTCGACGCGCTCGACTCGTTGGTTGGTGTGCAAGACGGTGCCACGGTCGGCGGCATCGGCGTGATCACGGTGAACAACGAGCTCGATGCCGACGCTCTCATCGATGCTCAGCTTGCGGTTGACGACCTCGTCACTTCGGCCAGCCTCGACTCGCTCGACTCGGCCCGCTCGATTTCGCTCGGCAAGACCAATCAGGAATCCGACGACTCCTCCCAGTCGTCGCTGGCCTTGCTCATGGGCCTCGCCTTTCTGGTCATCGCCGCGTTGCTCGCGCTGTTCTACCGCCAGCTGAGCGACGTGTTGCTCAGCCTCGGCGGACTCATTCTCACCATCGTGTGGGCGCTCGGGTTCCAGGGGTTGCTCGGCCCCGATGGCTTCGGTCTCATCGGTGCCCCCTCGGTGCTCGGCACCATGGTGCCGGTCATGATGATTGGCCTTTGCGTCGACTACGGCATCCAGGGCACGAGCCGTTATCGGGAGTCCGTGGCCGAGGGCGACGACGCCTCGGAAGGCATCGCTCATGCCGTTGCCGCGCTGATGCTGCCGCTCGGACTCGCCGGTGGAACCACCATCATCAGCTTCCTGACCAATCTCTTCGGCGACATCTCCGGCCTTGGCGACTTCGGTGTCGTTGCTGGTGTGGGTGTGGCCTCTGGTCTCTACATCTTCCTCACCGGCGTACCCGCCGTTCGGGTGCTGCTCGATCGACGGCGCCAGGCCAAGGGCCGCGAACTCACGACGCGACGCATGGACCAGGCCATCCCGGGCGCGGGTCCATTGGTGGAGAAGATCGGGGCGGTCGTCGTCCGCAAGCCGGCGGCGATCCTCATCGCCACTGGCATCGTGACGGTCATCCTGGGCGGCTTCGCCACCGACCTCGATTCGTCATTCAACTCCAACGATTTCCTGCCCGATGGTTCGGAATCCAAGGACGATATCGTCTTCCTTCAGGACTCGCTGGGCGGCAACAGCGAGGTGGTCACCGTGCTCATCGAGGCCGACCTCACCAGCGACAGGACGCTGCGCAACCTGATCGACTTCTCCGACGCGATCGAAGACACGACTACCCGTCCCGATGCGGTCAGCAGCAGTGTGACCCAGTCTCTCGGCGTCTTCTTCAACACCATGCCGGCCGCGTCGGCGCTTGAGATCCAGCTCCTCATCGACGATCTCGTCAACCCGCTGTTCATTCCGCCGGAAACGATCGAGCAGACACTCGCCATCATGGAGGCCAGCGATCCGGCCGGCTATGCCCAGGTCGTCAGTCGAGGAGAAGGCGACGAACCCGATTTCACGATCCTGCAGTTCAACGCGCTCACCGGCGACACCGAACGCACTCGGCAACTCTTCGCCGACGTCGACCAGCTGTGGTTCGGCGACCCCTCGGAGATTACGCCCATCGCAAACGAAATCTTGTCGCTCGAAGTGACCGACAGCCTCACCGAGAGTCAGGGCACGTCGATCCTGCTCACGATCATCGCCGCACTGATCGTGTTGCTCGTCTTCTTCTGGTTCACCGAGTTCCGTCCGATGCTTGCCGTCCTGTCAGTCCTACCAATCCTGCTGGTCCTCATTTGGGTGCTGGGCACGATGGTGATCCTCGGATACTCCTACAACGTCGTCACCGCGCTCATCACCGCCCTGTCGATCGGCATCGGCGTCGACTACACGATCCACATCACCCACCGATTCCTGGAGGAACGAGAGAGCGGCGCCACCCTTCAACGGGCGATGTCAGCAACGATGCACACCACCGGTGGCGCCCTCATCGGGTCGGCCCTCACCACCGCCCTCGGCTTCGCGGTGCTGCTGTTCAGTCCGATCCCACCGATGGGCCAGTTCGGTGTTCTGACCGCAATCACGGTCGTCTACTCGCTGATCGCGGCGATCGTTGTGTTGCCCCCGATGCTCGTAATCTGGGCGGCGTATCACGACTGGCGCGAAGAACACTTCGTGCACGGCGACCATCACGCGGAAGGGCACGCCCACGTCGACTGACAAGACAGCGATGGTTGACTCTCGATCCGCTGGTAAAACAGAGTTGTGCTGATCGTCGTCTCTCCCGCGAAGTCGCTCGACTACGAGTCGAAGCTGCCCACGAAGAAACACTCCGAGCCGCGCATGCTCGATCAGGCTCGTGAGCTGGTCGATGTGATGGCCAAGAAGTCGCCGGCCGACATCTCGAAGATGATGAGCGTGTCGGCATCGCTCGGCGAACTCAACCACGAACGCTTCCTCGACTGGGAAACACCCTTCACGCCGAACAACGCCCGCCCTGCGGTGCTCGCCTTCAACGGCGATGTCTACATGGGTATGCAAGCCGGCACCTTCAGCGAGCGCGACCACACCCACGCTCAGAAGACATTGCGCATTCTCTCCGGCCTCTACGGAGTGCTTCGCCCGCTCGACCTGATGCAGCCATACCGGCTCGAGATGGGGTCCACGGTCAAGACCGGCCGCGGCAAGGATCTCTACTCTTTCTGGGGCGACACCATCACCGAGCAGCTCAACGCCGACATGGCCGACAGCCCCGGCTCCGACGCTCTGATCAACCTCGCGTCCAACGAGTACTTCGGCGCCGTCAACGCGAAACAGCTCGACAGCCGTCTCGTCAGCCCAGTCTTCCTCGACTCCAAGGACGGCGCCGAGCCCAAGATCGTCAGCTTCTTCGCAAAACGCGCTCGCGGCTCGATGAGCGGCTGGATCATCCGCAACCGCGTCAAGTCACCCCGCGCGCTGCTCGAGTTCGAAGAAGACGGCTACCACTACGACCGGGAGCGCTCACAGACCGATCGCCCCGTCTTCGTTCGCCACAACTAACCGCACACAACCCAAACCGGCCCGGTTCTGGTGGGGCAATGGTGTGGATTCCACACCATTGCCCCACCAGAACACGGGGTTGGGGTCAGGGGACCTCGGGGGTTTCCTGCATCTCGAGGTGCAGGGCGGTTCCCGTCCATGGGTGGGCACGAGCGACGTCCTCGTTGAGCGCGGCGCCGATGCCGGGCTCCGTGGGAGGTGTGACATAGCCGTCGACGAGCTCGATCGGTGTGGTGAGCAACTCGTTGTGGAAGCCGCTGAAGTCTCGGATCGCTTCGAGAATGAGGAAGTTCGGCGTGCAGGTGGCGAATTGGATGTTGGCCAGCGCCTCGATCGGACCGCAGTAGAGATGCGGCGCCATCTGGACGTAGTGGGTCTCGGCGATCGCCGCGATCTTCTTGGCTTCGAGAATGCCCCCGCAACGGCCGAGCGCCGGCTGCAGGATCGCTGCGGCCTGCGCCTCGACCACGCGGGCGAACTCGTACTTGGTGGTGAGCCGCTCGCCTGTGGCGATGGGGATCGATGTCTGCCGCGCGACCCGGGCCATCTCCTCGACGTTCTCCGGCGGCACGGGCTCCTCGAACCACAGCGGGTCGAACGGCTCGAGCGCCTGGGCGAGCCTGATCGCGCCGGCCGCGGTGAACTGACCGTGCGTGCCGAAGAGCAGGTCGGCCCTTGTGCCCACCGCATCACGGATCGCGGCACAGAACTTCACGCTCCGAGCGATCGCCTCGAGCGGGGGCATATAGCCGTCGTAGACCGTGTAGGGCCCGGCCGGATCGAACTTCACCGCGGTGAACCCGAGGTTCTCGACCTCCTCTGCAGCACGCTGGCCCGCGACTTCGGGGTCGGAGTAGACGGCCGCCTCCTGGTAGACGTCGGACGCCTCGTCGGGAGTCGGATACAGATAGGTGTAGGCCCGAACGCGGTCGTGGACCTTCCCACCCAGCAGCTCGTAGACGGGCACGCCGTGAGCCTTGCCAACGATGTCCCACAGCGCGGTTTCGATGCCGCTGAGCACCGACCCCAGCGAGATGTCGGGCCGAAGCGTGTAGCCAGACCCGTAGACCTGGCGCCACATTCGCTCGATGTGGTGCGGGTCGTTGCCGACGATGTGTCGTTCACACACGTCTTCGGTCATTCGGGCGACGACATCGGGGCTGAAGGTGGCCGTGTAGACCTCGCCGTAACCGACGATGCCGTCGTCGGTCACCAGCTTCACGAAGATGAAGTAGCGGCCGCCCATCGACGGCGGTGGATTGGCGACGACGAACGTCTCGAACGATTCGACCTTCATGTCCGGTCTCCGAACACGCTCTCACCGAAGACAACGACGTTGCGCCTCGCCTCGCCCCGTTTCACCGAGTCGATCGCCTCGTTGATCTCTTCGATCGGATACGTCTTCGTGACGAGCTCGTCCAGCTTGAGCCTGCCGTCCTCGTAGAGCGCCACAAGAAGCGGGATGTCGATCGGCAACCGACTGTTGCCCATCTTCGAGCCGAGCACTCGTTGGCTGTTCCCCGCAACCGCGGTCGCGTCGAATTCCACCATCACTCCCGTCGCCGTCATACCGACCAACACCACCGCGCCCCCCGGGGCCACGAGGCTGAAGGCCTGCTCGATCGCCGGTTTCGCTCCCACGGTGACAAAGACGTAGTCAGCCCCGGCCCCGCTGGTGAGGGCCATGACCTGTGAGGCGACATCATCGGCCGCGGCGTGCACCGCCGCGGTCGCGCCGAACTCGCGAGCCGCCACAAGCTTGTCGTCAGCCACATCAAGGGCGATGACCTGGCCGGCGCCGGCAATCGCTGCACCCTGCACCGCGTTGAGTCCGACACCGCCGCAGCCGATCACAACCACATCGCTGCCCGCCTCGATCTGTGCGGTATTCGCCACAGCACCGAAGCCAGTGATCACACCGCATCCGAGCAGCGACGCGCTGGCGACCGGAATGGAGTCCGGGATGGCCACGACCTGGGAGGCGTCGACGATGGCCTCCTCGGCAAAGGTGCCTGTCTTCAGGCCGTGGACGAGCGAGTTGCCGTCGGCATCGGTCAAGGGCCGAGTGGCGTCGATGGTGAACCGGCCGGTGCAGTTGACGGCAACGCCCTTGGCACAACTCGGACATGATCCGCAGCTGCGGATCAACGAGATGACCACCCGATCTCCGACCCCGACGTTGTCGACCCCGTCGCCGACCTCGGCGACAGTGCCCGCGGCTTCGTGGCCGTAGATCGCCGGCAGACGGCCGCCCCATGCCCCATCGATGAAGTGAATGTCGGAGTGGCAGATCGCGCAGGCCTCGACGGCGACCTTGACCTGCCCAGGCCCCGGCGGCGCAACCGTGATCTCCTCGATCGAGAGCGGTGCGCCGAATTCACGACACACCGCGGCTCTGACTGTCTTCACCTGGCTCATGGGCGCAACGTATCCCACGGCGATCCGCGCTCGTCAAGATCTCAGCCCGGCCTGTCGATGCAAGGGACGACCATGTTCCGCGCCCGCCCCCTTCCACTCGCTCTGGCGCTCTCGCTCGCCGCGACCGTCGTCGTGGTCACACCAACCGCGGCTGCTGAGCCACTACCCCCGGGCGGTCATTTCACGGACGACGACGGCAACCGCCACGAGGGTGCCATCGAGGCCATCAGAGCAGAGGGAATCACCAACGGCTGCGGACCCACTCGCTATTGCCCGAACGACCCGGTGACACGCGGGCAAATGGCCGCCTTCCTCAACCGCGCCCTCCACCTCCCCACCGCCGAAACACCCTCCGGATTCACCGACACCGCCGGCACCTTCCACGACGACATCGAACGACTCCGACACGCCGCCATCACCACCGGCTGCTCACCCACTCGCTACTGCACAAACCGGGCGGTCACCCGGGCCGAGATGGCGACCTTCTTGATGCGAGCGCTCGACCTCGACGAGCTGACGCCGCCTCCTCGACCTCTCCCCCTCGCCGGCAACCCTGACGGCACCGCACCCATCCCGGCAGCGGCGGCCGCCGTCGACACCTCGTCGCCGGACGTTGTCGTCGGCTCCGGCACGGCGGCCAGCTGTACCTCGGCCGCGGTTGTCGACGCGGTTGCATCCGGAGGCGTGATCACGTTCGACTGCGGTCTCGAGCCGGTCACAATCGAGATGCAGGCCACCGCGAAAATCGTCAACAACACGGGCCCGGAGATCGTCATCGACGGTGGAGGACTCGTGACCCTCAGCGGCGGAGGCGACCGCCGGATCCTCTACATGAACACCTGCGATCCAGCTCAGATCTGGACGACTGCGCATTGTCAGGATCAGGACCACCCTCGCCTGACGGTTCAGAACCTCACGTTCGTCGACGGCAACGCCACAACGCACGGCATCGACCTGGACGGCGGTGGCGGCGCGATCTGGGTGCGGGGCGGACGCTTCAAGATCGTCAACTCGCGCTTCTTCGCAAATACCTGTGCCCAGACCGGACCCGATGTCGCGGGCGGCGCCGTCCGAGTCTTCAGCCAGTTCAACGGTGAACCCGTCTACATCACCAACACCACATTCGGGGGCGGTGAGGAACAGGCCAACGATTGCTCCAACGGCGGCGCCATCGGGAGCATCGGGGTTTCGATGACCTTCACCAACAGCCTGCTCACGCACAACTCGGCGACCGGTTGGGGCGCCAATCCGCAACGAGCTGGCACGCCCGGCGGCGGCAACGGCGGCGCCATCGCGAACGATGGCAACACCTTCACGCTGACATTGACCGACACCGTGATCGAGGACAACGTCGCCAACGAGGGCGGCGGGGGTGTCTTCTTTGTCAGCAACAACCGCACGGGACACCTCGTGATCACCGACTCGACCCTGGCTCGCAACGAGAGCCTCGGATTCGAGACGCACGGGTACCCGGGCGTCTTCTATCTCGGAAGCGGACCTCCGATCGTCAGCGGATCGACGCTGGAGTGACCGGGATCTAACGTCGGGACATGGCCCAACTGTCCGTCATGCATCGCAGCGACGATCCCGACCAGATCTTCGCTGCCCTCCAGGAGAACGGGGCCGTCATCATCGAGGACTTCCTCGATGCCGCCACGGTTGCCTCGCTCAACAACGAGATGGGTCCGCTCGTCGATGCGGACGACCCTTCCACCCGAGAATTCATCAATCCGTTCATCGCCGACTTCTTCGGCACGAAGGTCAAACATCTGACCGGGCTCGCTTCGCACTCCCGCACGTTTGTCGACGAGGTCCTCCTCCACCCGCTGTTCGAGGCAATCAACGAACGAGTGCTCGGACCGAGCTGCGCCGAGTGGCAGCTGAACATCGCCCACCTGCTGCAACGCGGTCCGGGCGCCGAGCAGCAGTACATCCATCGCGACCAGGACGTGTGGAACTTCCTCCCGAAACCTCACCCCGAGATCGAGGTTGCATCGCTCGTTGCCCTCACGCCGTTCACCGCGGAAAACGGAGGGACCCGTCTCGTCGCCGGCAGCAACCACTGGCCCGAGGAGCAGTATCCGACCGATGACGACGAACTGTCGGTCGCAGAAATGCCCGCGGGCGCGGCGGTGATCTATCTCGGCTCGACCTACCACGCCGGAGGTACCAACACGACCGAGTCCGAATGGAGGCGGGGCTTCCACCTGAGCTTCGTCGTCGGCTGGTTGCGCACCGAAGAGAACAACATCCTCGCCACCCCTCCCGACGCGGCCCGTGACCTACCGCTGCGGGCTCAGGAGCTCATTGGCTACAAGGCCCACGATGCAATCGCCACGGGAGGCGGATATCTCGGCGTCCTCGACGTACGGCATCCCACGGAGCTTCTCGCCAGCGGCGAACTGTGACACGGCCTACGGCCGCCACCTGGAGCTACCCGACGCCCATTCGGTTCGGGGCTGGGCGAGTCGCCGAACTCGGTGACGTGTGTCGACAAGCGGCGATCGAGCGCCCGCTCATCGTCACTGATCCGGGTCTCGCGACACTTCCCGTGATTGCGACTGTTCGAGCGGCCCTCGATTCGCTGGCCCACTCGACGTTTCACGACCTGAAGACCAACCCGGTCGGAAGCGATATCGAGCGTGGGGTGGCGGCCTACCGAGCGGGCGACCACGACGGCGTCGTCGCGGTCGGGGGTGGCTCGGCGCTCGACGTCGGGAAGATCATCGCGTTCATGGCCGGCCAAACACGTTCGATGTGGGACTTCGAAGACGTCGGCGACAACTGGATGCGGGCCGACGCCAGGGTCGTCGCTCCGATCATCGCGGTGCCGACGACGGCGGGAACCGGGAGCGAAGTGGGACGGGCGGGTGTCGTGATCAACGAGACAACCACCCGGAAGGTGATCATCTTCCATCCGGCAATGTTGCCCACAGCGGTGATCTGCGACCCGGAACTGACGGTGAGCCTGCCGAGGTCACTCACCGTCGGCACCGGACTCGACGCGCTGTCGCACTCGCTCGAAGCAATCTGCGCGCCTGGGTTCCACCCCATGTCCCACGGCATCGGCATCGAGGGATGCCGCCTCGTGCTCGAACATCTTCCGATCGTCGTCGACGAGCCATCCCATCTCGAGAGCCGCGGTCAGATGCTCGTGGCCGCGGCCATGGGTGCGGTCGCCTTCCAGAAGGGCCTCGGCGGAATGCACGCCCTCTCGCACCCGATCGGCGCGATGTTCGACACTCACCACGGCATGACCAACGCCGTCGTCATGCCCTACGTCCTCGAGGCGAACCGAGCGGCGATCGAGCCCACGATCGAACGCCTCGCCTCCTACTGCGCGATCGCCGGCGGGTTCGACGGCTTCCTCGCCCATGTCCTGCGCATTCGGGCCGACATGGACGTCCCCCATACTCTGGTGGAACTCGGGGTGAGCACCGATGCCACCGACGAAATCGTCGCTGCGGCGCTCGACGATCCATCAGCGGCGGGCAACCCCATTCCATTCGATCGACCATTCGCCGAAGCCGCGTTCATCGCGGCGTGCAAGGGAGCACTCCATGCAACTTGACGAACTTCGCCGAGAGGTAGGCGACGGCACGATCGAGTCCGTCGTCGTCGGCTTCACCGACCACTACGGCCGGACCATGGGAAAGCGGTTCGACGCACAGTTCTTTCTGGACAGCGGCGTCGACGACGGAACCCACGCATGCGACTACCTCCTCACGGTCGACATGGAGATGGAGCCCGTCGAGGGCTTCGCTTACAGCAACTGGAGCACCGGCTACGGCGACTTTCATCTGGTCCCCGATATGGCGACGCTGCGCCACGCCGCATGGACCACCGGGACCGCATTCGTTCTCTGCGATGTGATCAACGACTCGACCCATGCTCCTGTCTCCGTCGCGCCGAGGTCGATTCTCCGTCGCCAGATCGATGAGTTGGCGGCCGCGGGCTTCACTGCGGCGGCCGCATCCGAACTCGAGTTCTTCCTCTTTCGCGACAGCTACCGAACCGCTCACGACAAGGGCTACCGCGATCTCGAATCGGCGGGTTGGTACGTGGAGGACTACCACCTGCTGCAGGCCTCCCGAGTCGAGGACTATGTGGGCGCGGCACGACGAGCGCTTCGCGACAGCGAGGTTCCCGTCGAGAACTCCAAGGGCGAGGCGGCCATCGGGCAACACGAACTCAACGTCCGCTACACCGACGCGCTCACGATGGCCGACCGACACGTCGTGATGAAGCAAGCGATGAAGGAACTCGCCGATGCCCAAGGCGTGAGCGTCACGTTCATGGCCAAGCCCGACGCCGCCCAGCCCGGCAGCTCGTGCCACATCCACCTCTCGCTCTGGGCGGACAACGACAACGCCTTCGTCGGCGACTCCGATACCCAGCACAGCGACGTGTTCCGTTGGTTCCTCGGAGGGTGGATGCAACACGCCGCGGATCTGATGGTCTGCTACGCCCCCACGATCAACAGCTACAAGCGCTACCAGAGCCAGTCCTGGGCCCCGACCCGCATCGCATGGTCGACGGACAACCGGACCGCCGGCTTTCGAATCGTGGGCACGGGAAACGGACTACGGATCGAGAACCGGATCCCGGGCGCCGACGTCAACCCGTATCTCGCCTACGCCGCGGCGATCGCCAGCGGCCTCGACGGCATCCGCAACCAGATCGAGCCACCCGCGGAGTTTCGCGGCGACGTCTACTCGGCCGACGACGTCCCCACCGTGCCCTCGACACTGACGGAAGCTCACGCTCGATTCGTCGCGAGCGACCACGCCCGTCGCCTGCTGGGTGATGAGGTCGTCGACCACTACGGCCATCACATCGGCGCCGAGATCGCCGCCGCGGACGCGGCAGTCACCGACTGGGAGATGCGCCGCTACTTCGAACGAATCTGAAGGCCTACGAGGACTCAGTCGGCGAGGCGGAAGAACGGCGCGATGAGATCGACGACCGCGTTGATCGCTCCAGTGTCGGCGTCGAGATGGATGCCGTCCTCGCGCGGGTAACGATCAGGGTCGCTGTCGACGGCCGACCCCAGGTCGATCAGATGCACGTTGTTGTTGTCGGCGGCGAGTGACGCAACCAGTTCGATGTAGTTCAGGCGGCGCTCGACTTCGGTGCCGGTGTGATAGCCGGGCCACTCGCCGAAGGCGGGCCAGGGCACCGGTGGCGTGGTGAAGACGACGTCGGCATCGGCTGCGATCGCGTCGGCAACCACTCGCTCGTATTCGGTGCGCATCTCAGTGATGAACGACGGCTGCGTCAGATCGGTCCACCCATCGGCGTCCCGGTCGAAGTGATCGAAGAGCGGCACGCCGTGGTCGAAGATCAGCACGACATCGACATCCTCGGTCACGCGCTCGCGACAGGCCGTGGGGTTGGCGACGAGGTTGGTGTACCACCGCGTGTTGCTGCCTTCGGCGAACATCGGGGAACACCCGGACTTTCCGGCGTCGAGCGAAGTGCCACCAATGACGTTGACCCAACCTGTGACAGCCGGCTCGATCGCGTTGGCCGTCGAGTCGCCGAGAACGAGGACCGTGGGACCGGCGGGCACCGCCACACGTAGATCCGGAACCGTCGAGGTCGTTGTCGTAACAGAAGACTGGGCCGGAGGATCGTCGAGGTCGGCCGACGCGAGCGACGTGGTCGGCGCCACCTCTCGGGCAGCCACCGGGCTCGCCTCGAGGGCGGCCGCCGTGGCTGCGGCGATCTCGGCATCGGTTACCGGTCGAGGCGCAACGGCGAGAGCGACGCCGGCGACGAGAACGGCGCCGAATGTCGCCGCCGTGAACACCAGCGCCGGGCGACGCGTCGCCACCTTCTTCGACCGGATCGGCCATTCGATCAGGTGATGAGACACCTCGGCCAAGAGCAGCGTGAGCACCACGGCGACCATCGGCGGCGCATCGAGCAGGACCAACAACGGCCAGTGGAACAGATAGATCGCGTAGCTGCGATGTCCGAGCCAGGTGAGGAGGCCGCCGCACAACATCGGCACGGATCGCTGCTGTAGCGAGGCGATCACCGTGGCCGAGAGCAACGCCGCGACAGGGAGAACGCCTCGGCTCACGAGGTTATGAGACTCGCTCAGCACCAACGCACCGGCAACGAGGAACGCGGCCGACGCAGCCGTAACGATGGCGGGCACCCGGACGCGTCGACCCTCGGCCAGCCAGACGGCGACCGCCGCACCAGCGAGCACCTCGAGAAGGCGAACTGGAGTTGCGTAGTAAGCGTCGGGTGAACCCCACCACAGAATGGTGCCGCCCAGCGCGAGAAGGCCACCCACGAGCAGCATCCGTCGCGCTCCAAGCCACAAGGTGAGCAAGGGAAGCACCAGGTAGGCCTGCTCCTCGATCGACAGGCTCCACATGTGAGCCAGCGGGCGAAGACCAGTGTCGAAGATGGCTCCGTAGCCGCCGGGTGCCGCCGCCTCGCGCCAGTTCTGCACGTAGCCGACCGAGGCCATCGCATCGCCAGCGACGCGGCGTACCGAGTCCGGGTCGACCAAGGCAGCACCGCCGACCGCCACGACGATGGTCACAAGCGCGGCTGGGAGTAGACGCCGAGCGCGGGTCATCCAGAAGCGCCCGAGAGATTCGCGGGTTGCAGAGTGATCGCGGAGAAGAATCCCGGTGATCAAGAAGCCCGAAAGAGTGAAGAAGACCGACACCCCCAGCCAACCCCCGGGAACCGCCTCTGGCCAGGCGTGGTAGGCAACCACGGCGGCCACGGCAAGCCCGCGCAGGCCATCCAGCTCGGGAATCCTGCGAGCCAGCGGCGAGCCCGGGCTGTGTTGGGTGTCGCTCACTTCCTCACAGTCGGCAGGTCTCGCGCCGATCGGAGTGTTGTGAGTCTCGAAGGTCATCAAACCTGTCCGCATTGCCGGGCCATCGTGCAAACGACGATCTGTTCGATTTGCGGTCGGTCATCCTTCGAAGAAGTCGCGCCCGCCGACGAGAAGCCGCAGCCGAAGTGGAACGACGCGTTCGAGAACAACGAGCTCCGCAAGCTCGCTGCCGGCGTGTTGGTGCTCATCGTGCTGATCGGTGCCGTGGCCTTCGTTCTCACGCGCCCCGACAGCACCCTGAGCGCCACCGACCTCCCGCCGCCGGCATCGACCACGCCCCGGGCCCCCGAGCCCGAAGTCGCAGAAGCCGCCCCGTCGGTCGCCGGTGGAGTCAAGCCCACCAGCGGCTTCCTCCCGGGCGCTCAGAGAGAGGTCGGTGAAGGCCTGTCGCCGTGGGAAACGCCGCCTGCGGTTGACTTCGTCACCGGGCTCTTGCTCGACGAATCGCTCGACTACACGGTTGACGTCGCACGAGTCGCCGAACTCCTCGACACGTTTCCGGAGGGGCTGAGCCTGTCGCCACTCGATCCAGCCGAGATCCTCACGTTCGACGGATCGGTCGATGCCGAACAGGTCGAGACGACCCAGCCCTTCGCGGCTCGTGTCATCAGTCGACCCGACGGGCTCGCAGTGGGCGAACTCTGGCTCATCGCCTCGGGTGGTTCCGAGGCGGGCGACCTCTATCTCGCGGCGGCGCGTGAGCGCTGGAATCTCGACGCCGCCATTGATCAGTACTCCCGAGACGTCGGCGTTCGTCTATGGCTCCTCGGCTCCGACTCGACCACCAACATCTGGGCAAGTGACCTCGAGGAAGACTCGCTCCTGCTCGTCCAGGCGCCGATCACGGTCGATCCGGCCGTGCTCACCGACGCTCTGCAATCCTGGCGACGTAGCGCCTAGCAACAGATCTTCGGTCCGACGTCGGCATCGGAAATACGACAGGGTATCCTGGAGTTATTCAAGACCCGAGGAACCTGTGATGGCAATCGAACTCCCCCCTCTGCCCTACGCCGACGACGCGCTCGCCCCCCATATCAGCGACCGCACGATCTCGTTTCACTACGGCAAGCACCACGCCGCCTACGTGAACAATCTCAACGGACTCATCGAAGGCACCGATCTCGCCGACTCGTCCCTGGAGGAGATCGTGAAGTCGGCCGCCCCGGGCGGCCTTTTCAACAACGCGGCTCAGGTGTGGAACCACACCTTCTACTGGAACTCGATGTCGCCCGACGGTGGTGGTGATCCCTCCGGCGAGCTCGCCACCGCGATCACCGACAGCTTCGGGTCGGTCGACGCGTTCAAGGAGCAATTCAAGGCCGACGCGGTCGGCAATTTCGGCTCGGGCTGGACCTGGCTGGTTCGAGACAGCGACGGCCTCGCCATCGTCAAGACCGACGACGCCGACTCTCCGCTCGCCCACGGCCAGACCGCCCTGCTGACCATCGACGTATGGGAGCACGCGTACTACCTCGACTACCAGAACGCTCGACCGGCCTACGTCGACACGTTCATCGAGCATCTCCTCAACTGGGAGTTCGTCGCCACCAACTTCGCCGCCTAACCCCCCGCTGCAACCGGAGTCCGACCCCCGCTGCATCTTCAGGGCCGCAGAATGATCTCCTCGTACGCGTGGCAGTCGACGAAACCAATGCGTTCGTAGGTTCGCCGCGCCGCAGTGTTTGCCGCGTCCACATTGAGCCCAATCGTCGACACGCGGCCTTTCAGGCGAGCGCACACGCCCGCCGTCACGATCGCGCCAAGGCCGCGGCCCCGCGCGGCCGGCTCGACGAACACCGCTCCGATCGCGGCGATGTCGTGGCGGACGCTCACCACATGCGTTCCCGCCGCGGCGATCAAGCGAGACCCGTTACCAGGATCGAACAGGCCGACAAACGTGTTGTCGGCGAGCATCGAGTCGAGCACGAAGGCCGCTCCCGGATCGGTGAGGTGCAGCCCCTCGAGCAGTTGGAAATCGTCGACCGACAGAGGAACGACAGCTGATGAGTCGGGCAGCAGCTCGGGACGCGACAGCAGGCTCTTCACGTGATGGCCGAGGTCCTCGATCTCACATCGCTCCCCGATCGTCTCGGCGAGTCCCACCGGGCCCGTGATCATGGTTGCCGGAGGAATCACATCGATCAGATCGGCAGTGAGAGTCAGAGCGCCCGAAGGGTCCGCAGACGAGATCGCGTAGACGGTGGTGATGTCGGCGCTCAGCGACACGATCCCGACCGCGGCATCGCCCCGGCGAAACCATCGACTCCGCTCCCAGAATTGTGGCTCGAGATCGGCAAGACCGTAGGCGTGTGCGGGGCGGTCGCGACTGAAGAGTTCGACGAGCTCTCCAGGGTCCTCAACCTCACGCATGGCTCCGACGGTACGCCGCGTGCAACAGTGCGCCATGGGCACATTGACCAAACAACCGCCGGAGTGGATCCACTCCGCTCCCTTCCAGGCATCGGCGACCCGTGAGATCGACGCGACCCCCGACGAGGTATTTGCGGCGCTGGCGGATCACGAGAGTTGGCCCGCGTGGTTCAAGACGATCGTGAAGGTCGAGCGCTTCGGCGACCGGCACGATGGCCTTGGCTCGAACCGTCGAGTGTTCATCAACAAGCGCGTGGGAATCGATGAAGAGTTCAACGTCTGGGAGCCCGGCGAACGCTGGGGCTTCGTCGTCCTCTCCGCCACGATCGGCGGACTCAAGTCGATGGTCGAACTCGTCACGATCGACGACCTCGGCGAGGGCCGCAGCTCGGTCACCTACAAGATGGGCATCGAGGGCAAGTTTCCGCTCGCGCTCCTGCTGAAGGGAGCCGGCGGGGCAATGAAGAAGAACCTGGGGAACGCCCTCGACAACCTCGGACCCCACATCGCGGCCCAGCGAGAGGCGAACTGATCCCGCCATACGGACAGGTCGACCAGGGCTACGGGCTCCCGCTTGCGCCACTACATGGGATCAGGTGCGCCTCAACAACCGAGAGCCGGCGTTGAGCTCGGCCTACGACGTTGCTCGTTGCACCGCGGCGAGGGTCGCCTCGTGGTCCATCGGGACCTCGGTGAGGCGGCGGCACTTGTTCATGGTGGGGCCGTAGCGCCACAGCAGTTCGGTGCCATCGTCGCTGAGGCGTCGGGTGACCGCGACGAACTTCTTGTTGCCGGGCCGGAGCTTGTGGACGCCCTTCTCCATCGTGGCCGCGACTCGGATGCGCGCGCCGCCGAAGCCGGCGATGTCGTCGACACCGTTTTCCAAGGTGCCGTCACAGAACATGTCGTGGACGAGCCCCCCAACCGTGATGGTGACGCGATTGCCGGCCTGTTCGATGCGGTGAACGTTGCCCTTCATGCGGCCGTCGTAGACCTCCCAGACACCGCGCAGATCGGGAAATCCCTCCGCCAACGGCTCACGCGAACTCGCGAGCGTTCGGGGCGCCCACACGTCGATCGACGCGTCGTCCTTCGTGCCGTCGAGCGGGATCTCGGCAACGGGCACGCCGCTGCCGTCGAGCTCGGGTCGCTCGTAGTCCTCGGCGTCGGTCGGGCGACACGCGGCCGCGAATGCCGCAGTATCGGGCTTCGAGAGGACGTTCTTCAGGACGGTCGTCAGCTTCGCCATCAGCTGATCCAGCCCTTGACCTTCTCGATCAGCCCGAGACGGTCGCCGCCGGCGGGAGTGATGGAGAGATGGGTGACACCGGCGGCCTGGTAGGCCTCGATTCGTTCGCGTACGTGACCTTCGGATCCGACCATCGCGGTGGCGTCGAGGAAGTCTTGCGGCACCGCGGCCATCGCCTCTTCCTTGCGACCGGCGAGGTAGAGGTCCTGGATCTTCTCGGCCTCTTCCTCGTAGCCGTACTTGCGGAAGATGTTGTTGTAGAAGTTCTTGCCCTTGGCCCCCATGCCACCGACGTAGAGCGCGGCCATGAAGCGACCCGCGTCCTTGATCTGAGCTGCCCGTTCGTCGTCGCAGATCGCCACGGTGCCACCGGCCACGATGTTCATCGGCGGGAGCGAAGGGTCGCGATTGGCGGCGCCCTTGGCGAGATCCTCGCCCCACACCTGATCGGCCTTGTCAGGATGGAAGAACACCGGGATCCAACCATCGGCGATCTCGGCAGTCACCTCGACGTTTTTCGGGCCGAGCGACGCGATGTAGATGGGGATGTCGGCGCGCTTCGGGTGGTTGATCAGCTTGAGCGGCTTGCCCAGACCCGTTCCCTGATCCTCCGGCAGCGGAAGCTGGTAGTTGGGTCCGTCGTGGACGACCACCTCTCGCTTCCACACCTTGCGGCAGATCTCGATGAGCTCCTTCTGGCGCCCGATCGGCTTGTCGTAGGGAAGGCCGTGCCAGCCCTCGATGACCTGCGGTCCAGAAGCGCCGATGCCGAGGATGAAACGCCCGTCGGACACGGCGTCGAGGCCGGCGGCGGTCATCGCGGTGAGCGTCGGCGTCCGTGAGTAGATCGGGAGGATCGCCGAACCGAGCTCCATCGTCTCCGTCTTGGCTGCGAGGTAACCGAGGATCGAGACGGCATCGAAGCTGTAGAGCTCCGCGACCCAGCCGACGTCGATGCCGGCCCGCTCGAGCTGCGCCGCTTCTTCGCCGGCAGCCCGTGGATCACCCGAGTAGTTGAGCGTCATCGAGAGTTTCATGGATTCGTACCCCGCAGATGTTTTGTCACTGCTTGCGACAATAGTTTGTCGACCATATGGTCTCAAGGCGAGCGTACGAGAATCGCAACCAAGAAGACCAAGGGGGACAGCAATGAAGATCTACGGCGACTGGAACGGCACGATTGGCAAGACGGTTCCGGAGTCGACACCGGACTTCGAAACCTCTCCGCATCCCGGCGACGACGCTCCCAACGTGGTCGTCATCTTGATGGACGACCTCGGCTTCTCCCAGTTCGGTTGCTACGGCTCCGATATCGCCACGCCAAACATCGACGCACTCGCCGGCGGCGGGCTGCGCTATACGAACTTCCACGTCACACCGCTCTGCTCCCCGACGCGTGCCGCGCTGCTCACCGGCCGCAACCACCACACCGTCGGCATGCGCGCGGTCTCCAACTTCAACACCGGCTTCCCGTCGATGACCGGTCACATCTCGAACCACGCGGCCACCGTGGCAGAAGTCCTGCACGACGAGGGCTACGCCACCTTCGCCGTTGGCAAGTGGCATCTCGCTCCCATGGAGCATTGCTCGGCCGCCGGTCCTTTCGACCAATGGCCTCTCCAGCGTGGGTTCGATCGGTTCTACGGCTTCCTCGATGGCGAGACCGACCAATTCAGTCCGTCGCTCACCTACGACAACCACCACATCGAGCCGCCGGCACTGTCGAATCCAACTGCGTCGGAGGACGGCTACCACGTCAGCGAAGACGTGATCGACAAGGCGATCGACTTCATCCACGACACGAAGTCGATTCGTCCCGACAAACCCTTCTTTCTCTACGTCGCGTTCGGTGCCACCCATGCCCCCCACCAGGCCCCCGAGGAATACCTCGAGAAGTACCGCGGCCAGTACGACGCCGGCTGGGATGTTGTTCGCCGGCAGTGGTTCGAGCGCCAGATCGAGCTCGGCGTCACCAGCGCCGACACGCAGCTCGCGCCGCGCAACCCGGGCGTCGACGCCTGGGACGACATGCCCGAGAATCAGCAGATCCTGGCCTGCCGCCTACAAGAGGCGTTCGCCGCATTCCTCGATCACACCGACGCCCAGATCGGCCGGCTCGTCGATGACCTGCGCGAGCTCGGAGAACTCGACAACACCATCATCATGGTGCTGGGCGACAACGGCGCCTCGCAGGAAGGCGGACCGTTCGGGGTCATGCACGAGATGAAATTCTTCAACGGCATCCTCGAGACGCCCGACGAGGCCATCGAACACCTCGACGAGATCGGCGGCCCTCACTCGCACACCAACTACCCGTGGGGCTGGGCCCAGGTCGGCAACACTCCGTTCAAGTGGTACAAGCAGAACACCCACGAGGGCGGCGTCCATGTCCCCCTTGTTGTGCATTGGCCTGCCGGCGTGAAGGACGCCGGAGGGCTTCGCCGTCAGTTCCACCACGTCAACGACATCACGGCAACGCTCTACGACCTCATCGACATCGAGGCACCGTCCGAACGCCGCGGCCTGGAACAGATTCCGGTGAGCGGTGTGCCCATGAGTTACTCGTTCACGGATGCCGACGCACCGACACAGAAGAAGGTGCAGTACTTCGAGATGGCGGGCTCACGCGGCCTGTGGCACGACGGCTGGAAGGCCGTCTGCAAGCACACACCGAATTCCGACTACGACAACGACGACGTGTGGGAGCTGTACCACGTCGACGTCGATGCGTCGGAGTGCAACGATCTCGCCGCGGAGATGCCCGAAAAGCTCCAGGAGATGATCGACCTTTGGTGGCAGGAGGCCGAAGAACACGGCGTGTTGCCACTCGACGATCGCATGATCGAACTCTTCGGCGCTCGCTTCCGTGACCACTCGCCGCACCCGGCCGACATGCACTACGTCTACAAGCCGCCGATGTCGATGCTGCCGATGCAGGCGGGCGTGCCGTTGGGTGGGCGGAGCTTCTCGATGGACGCCACGGTCGAAGGGGTGGCCGACGGAGTGCTGTTTGCGACGGGCACGGAGAACAGCGGCATGGCCTTCTTCGTCGACGGAGGCGAGCTGGTGTTCGACTACAACGCCTTCGACGACCACACCGTCATCCGCTCCGGCGTGACCATTCCGCCGGAGGCAACCACACTCGGCGTCACGCTGCTCAGGGTGGCGGGTCGACAGGGCATCGCTCAGCTCTCGATCGACGGCACTCCTGCCGGCGGAGGCGAGATCCCATGGATCATGGGCACCATCTCCTCGGTGGGCGCCTCGGTAGGCCGAGACCAGGGGTCGCAAGTGAGCCGTGATTATCAGGGCGACAACCCTTACGGGGCGACGTTGCGTCAACTCGATATTCAGCTCCTGTCACGTCAGGACGCCGAGTCCCTCGAAACCGAGATGCGCACCGAGATGTCCCGCCAGTAGCGGTTGCGGTCGAGCTGCGGTAGCTATCCGGTGTAGGCGAGGTTGAGGGCCGCGGTCCGACCCCACTCGTCGTCGCCCGACCAAGTGATCTTGCCGGCGTCGATCTGCTCTTGCGGGTCGATTCGACCTGCGGCGAGCATCACGAACGTCACCACATCAGTGGTGACCTCGACATCGGGATCCGCCACGGAGTCGACCCGAGTGGCTCGGCCGTCGACGGACACGGCGATGTCGCGCTCGACGCCACCGCGGATGCGAAAGACGATCGACTTTCCTTCCGGCAAACCGATCTTCTTTCCCACGATGTAGCCGACCGAATCGTCGACCTCCTGGAGCGCCATCTCGGCAGCGTCGCCCGCATCGTCGAGCGACTCACCCAAGGGGATCGCGATGTCGCGGGCGTGAACCCACAGATCGAACACGCGGATCTGCAAGAACCGTCGATACGTGGCGAGGCCGGCCGGCGTGAACGACGGAGCGTCGGCCGCATCTTCAGGAAGGCGTTCGAGCTCGGAGATCCGTCGGGCCGTCACTTCCTGGATCCGAGCAGCAAAGTCGCCCCGAGACATCGGTGCGACGGCAGCCGCAAAATCGGCCACCTTTGCGAATGGCGGTGGCTCCTCGGTCGAGGGGGCCCACCCCGCGAGAACGACCTCGACAGCAATCGTGTGCTGGATGACTCCACGAACATCCCACGCCGGACAGAGCGACTGTGTCGCCATCTGCTCATCCGACAGCCGACCGGTGAGGTCGTTGTAGTGCGCGAACAGCTGCTCGTGCGCAGCGATGTAATCCTTCAGTTGGTAGCTCATCGGGCGGGCTTCTCCCTGCTCTCCCATTCACGCGCTTCGAGGTAGGGCTTGAAGATCCCGGCGATGTGAGCCATGTCGTCATCACCCTTCGGCGTTTTCAGTTCGTAGAGCCCACCGACCTTGGAGTAGGCGACGGTGAGATCCCAGAGATCGAGCGCCTCCTGGCCGACCGGCGCCGGCACGACGACGGGGCCGTACACCTGGCTGTCATCGGGGAAGATGATCGTCGGCACGCCGAAGCCGCCCGATTTCACGATGGCATCGTGGTCGGCCTTCACATCGTCGTGGGTTGTCTGGTCGGCGATCGCAGCCTGCACGACCGCGGGATCGACGCCGATCTCTTCGCAGATCTGCTCGGCCACTTCGGGTCGGTGCGGCTTGCGCCCGTCTTCGTGAAGCGCTCGACCGGCCGCCTCGTAGAACCGGTCGCAGTCGTCCATCGACGTACGACGCAGCATCGCCGCGACGCGCAGCATCCCCCACCCATACGACCATTCACGCTCCCAGGGGTGTTTCTTCCCCTCCTCGCGGTTGATCTCCTCCAGAGAGAAGAATCTCCAGTCGATCTCGATCGCCTCTGTCTCACGTACCGTCCGTATCCACTTGGCGGTCTGGTACGCCCAGGGACACATGACGTCGAAGTGGAACGCGATCTTCATTGGCGCGGTGTCAGTCACGACTCCGAAGGTAGTCGCAGGTTGCCGAGGAGAGAAACTGTCAGGCAAACTGCCAATATGAGTGACGCAGAACTTCAAACGATCAACGACGCCCTCGACGCTCTCCTCGCCGAGCACGACCCGAGCGCCGAGTCCTACCAGGAGTTCCGCGGCCACCAGTACGACGCCGGTCTCGCTTGGGTTCACCACCCCGTGCGGGCCGGTGGCCTCGGTGTTCGGCCTCAACTCCAGCGCGACGTCAACAAGCGCCTCGCCGACGCGGGGGCGAAGTCGATGGACCCGTCACAGTTCTTCCAGGCTCTCGCCGGCCCGACAATCCTCGCCCACGGCACCCAGGAGCAGTACGACCGCTTCCTGCGCCCCATGTTCACGGGCGAAGAGAAGTGGTGCCAGCTGTTCTCCGAGCCCGGTGCCGGTTCCGACTTCGCCGGCCTCGCCACCAAGGCAGTGCAAGACGGCGACGAATGGATCGTCAACGGCCAGAAGGTGTGGAACACACTCGCCCACATAGCCGACTGGGGAATGCTCGTCACTCGCACCGATCCCGACATGCCGAAACACAAGGGCATGACCTATTTCGCGATCGACATGCACTCCGAAGGTGTCGAGGTTCGCCCGCTCCGTCAGATCACCGGCGAGGCCGAGTTCAACGAGGTCTACATGACCGACGCACGCATTCCTGATGCCAACCGCATCGGTGACCGCGGCGAAGGTTGGCGCGCCGCGCTCACCACGCTCATGAACGAGCGCACGGCCATCGGCGGTGGAGGCGGTGGCGGTGCCCCCAAGCAGGGAAGCGGCTCAATCTCACATCTCGTGCAGGTGTGGGAGTCGCTCGACGACAACCGCAAGGGCGACGCCGACCGCGACGAGGTCATGCAGCTGTGGATCCGCGCCGAGATTCTGCGGCTCACCAACATGCGCGCCATCCAGGCCGCCAAGAAGGGCCAGCCCGGCCCTGAGGGATCCGTTGCCAAGTTGGCCGGGGCCGAGCTGAACAAAGAGCTGTACTCCAAGGCCGTCGACCTCCTCGGCATGGCCGGCCAGATCGACTACGACTACACGTTCCGACGCCCCGGAACCATCGAACTCGACGGCGCCAGCAACGGCATCGGCTACGCCTTCCTGCGCGTACGGGCCAACTCCATTGAGGGCGGTACCTCAGAGGTGCTGCGCAACATCATGGGTGAGCAGATGCTCGGGCTCCCCGGCGAACCCCGCGTCGACAAGGGCATCCCCTGGAGCGACGTCCCCAAGAACTAACGCTTCTGGAGTGAGAAAGGCGCGCTGAGCGCGCCTTTCTCGGTTAAGAAGCGGCGAAAAATCAGCCGGTGCCGAGGGCGGCGGTGACGTTGGCGTGGAGCTGTTGCTTGATGACGCCGACGGATCCTTCGGCGGTGGCGGCGTGGGGCAGGCCGAGCTCGGCGGCCGCTCCCATCAAGGCGTCGAGTGAGACGGCTCGATCGACGAAGCCGGCCTCGACGGCGTCGGCGGCCCCATAGCGACGGCCGGTGACGATGGTGTCGCGGGCGACGCCCGGGGCCAGAAGGTTCTGGATCATCGCGAGCAGACCAGGGCTGAACCCCATGCTCAAATGCACCTCAGGCCAGCAGACGAACCCGCGGTCGTCACGCATCACCGCGTGATCATGGGCGATGACGGAGAAGGCTCCTGCGCCGAAGGCATGGCCGTTGATGGCGGCGACGGTCGGTGCAGGAAAGGTGAGAATCCGACTGAGCACCTTCTCGACTGAGTTCACGTAGTCGACCACGTCGGTAGAGCTCCTCCCCGCCATCCAGTCGACATCGAGGCCGTTGGAATAGTGCTTCCCCGCACCGGTGGTGATCAGCACCTTCGGCCCTTCGACGGCCTCGACCTCATCGAGCACCGCGTGCATGCCTGCCACCCATGCATGGTCGGTGGTGTTGAGATCGTCGCCGAAGTTGACGACGAAGAGTTCTCCATCCCTGGTGAGTGTCGGTTCGCTCATAGCCGGGACCATACCCGGCGTTTGCGAGCGGTCGAAAGGAGGGCGAGGATCGACGTATGCCAGACAGCGTTGCCGCGAAGCCGGCGATAGTGATCGCCCACATGGACGGGCTGCAACCGTTCGACACCCACGCTCTGGAGCGGCTCGATGATGTCGGTCGAGTCCTCGATCGCGTGCCGTTGTCGTCCTGGGACGATCCGCGGGCCGACGAGCTGTTGGCGGAAGCCGAAATCATCGTCGGCCACTGGGGAGCACCGCTCTTCGACGCGGAGGTGCTCGCCCGCGCACCGCAGCTGAAGATGTTCGCGTATGCCGCGGGAACGGTGAAGTGGTACGTGATCGATGAGATCTGGGAGCGCGACCTCGTGATCACTTCCGGTGCGGGCGCCAACGCCGAACCGGTCGCCGAATACACCTTGGCGATGACACTCCTCGCGAACAAGCGCGTCTTTCCGGCCATCGATGGTCAAGCTGGGCGGGCGCAATGGGCACCACCGTCGACCGCCTCGGCCCACGGGAATTGGGGCAAGACCGTCGGAATCGTGTCGGCCTCATTGATCGGCAGGCGAGTCGCCGAGCTGCTCCAACCGTTCCCTCACCTGAGTGTCGAGATCTTCGATCCCTTCGTGGATGAGACCATCATCACAGCGCTGGGCGCGACCAAGGTCGACGACCTGACTGAGCTGTGCCGCTCGGCCGACGTCCTCACCATCCACGCACCGGCCCTCCCTGCGACGCACAACCTGGTCGGCGCCGCCCACCTCGCGGCACTCCCCGACGGAGCGACGGTGATCAACACCTCACGCGGCCACTGTCTCGATCTCGAGGCGCTCACCGCGGAGCTTGAGGCCGGGCGGCTCTTCGCGGTCATCGATGTCACCGATCCCGTCGAACCGCTGCCCGACGACCACCCCCTTCGCACCCTCCCGAACGCGATCTACACCCCCCACATCGCCGGTTCGCAGGGCACGGAGCTTGCCCGCATGAGCGACTGGGTGATCGATGAAGTCGAGCGGTTCGTGGCAGGCCGACCGCAACGAAACCAGATCACTCGTGACATGATCGACCGGATCGCCTGACCAGGAGTTATCGAGCAAATGTCTGCAGACACAGGGTCCATCGCCTTCGACGACATCGACGCAATCAATGCCCACGCCAGCGAGGAATACGGCGAGTGGGGCAAGGAGATCGAAGTCACGCAAGAGATGATCAATGACTTCGCCGAGCTGACCGGTGATCGTCAGTGGATCCACATCGATGTCGAGCGATGTGTGAAGGAGAGTCCATTCGGCGGCCCGATCGCCCACGGCTACCTCACAATGAGCCTGATGCCGATGCTGATCTCCGTGCCGGTTGCACTCTCGGGCGTCAAGAACGCCGTCAACTTCGGGTGCGGCGGCGCGCGCTTTCTCTCACCTGTGCCCGCCGGGTCGGCCGTGCATGCTCGATCGCGTCTGATCGGTGCCGAACAACACCGCGCCGGGACACTGTTGAGCTTCGAGTCGGCCACCCACGTCAAGGGCAACGAGAAGCCGTCCCTCGTCTACACCTCGCAAATCCTCTACCAGGGCTGAGCGCAGACGGCGCTACGCAACCGCAGTATCGGCAGCCTCGGGCTTCTCGAACCGGCGGCGGAGCCAGCGGAACACTTGCCACAACCCGATGAGGCCGACGGCGGGAGCGAGAAGGCGGATGGTTCCATCGCCGACTGCCCCTTCCACGAGCTCGGCGAGTTCATGGCCGTCGTGTTCGACGATGTCGTAACGGCCATCGTCCCACGCCGACCGCAGTGCGCCGAGGTCGCCGTCGGCGTCGTGGCCGAGCAAACCAATGCCCGCGAGCAAGCCGCGGTCGCCGTTGACCAGTCGCTCAGCCTCGTCGAAGGCGCCGAGCGCGGCCTCTTGTTCGTCGAGCAGCGCGTTGACCTCGGCCATGTCGGTGACGGCGGTCTCGAAGAGGTTCTTGGCGTCGTCTCGTGGTGTGAGCTCGAGTGAATCGGCCCAGCCGACGAGAGCATCGCGACGGACAAGCGCGTCGCTCACCGCGCCCTGTGCCTCACTGAAGGCGTCGAAGTCCCAGCTCGCCATGGCGAGACGCAGATACGGCGGCAGGGTCCATCCGCCAGCCCGGAACTCCAGTGCGTCGTAGTCGACCCGCGCCGCGGCCCGACGATCGAGGCTGACGATCTCGTCATCGTCGACCACGCCGGCTCGAAAGAGTGCCTCGAGGTCGTCGGCCCCGCCGACACCTTCGAGGTAGTCGAGGATCGTTCGCCAATCGGCGGGCAGGGGTTGCAGCTCGGGCGACACCCCGGGGTAGGTGATGGCATCAGCTCGAAGAGCATCAACGACGGCCCGTACCCCAGCGGCACCAATCTCGTTGACGACGACCGGCACCACGTCGGCCGGGCCGGCCGGGCTCGGCGTATCGCCGGCGAACGCAGCGGCGAGTCCCTCGATGAACCACTCGTCGACTCCCGTGACATCGACGAGCCACGCGTGGGCGAGTTGATGATCGATTACTTCAGCGTCATCGCTCGTCAACGCGACATGGGCTTCGCTGACCGCGGCGTGGTCATCCGTCGGAAACTCCCGGACAACCTCGAGCTGGTCGACGCGCGGGCCGAACCAACTGTCGAGCGAAGAAACAATCGCATCGGCTCGGTCGACAACGCCGACCGCCCATGGACTCCCCGTCTCCCAATCGAGCACGGAGACCTCGGGGGGCAGCGAAGTCATCGCCATCGAGAAGGCCTCGAGATGGATGAATCTGGCCGGGGCGATCTCATACGGAGCCGACACCGTCACCGGGTTCACGGCCGTGAACCCGTCGGGCACCTCGATGATCGGTGGCGACCAGTTGGCCCCCACCGGGCCCGGAACGTAGACGTCAAATGCCGCGGCTCCGGCCTCGACGATCGGACCGGGGAGGGCTGGCCCACCTTCGATCACCCACGAAATTGTGACATCGACGGAGTCGCCGGGATCCAGAGGAGCACGAAAGGCAATCAACCAAGTCCGGAAGCCGTCCGACTCGTCGGTCGGACCGAGCAGGAGTTCCCCGCGGCCGTCGGTGGCAGCAACCTCGATGGCATCCGTAGGGATCGATTCGAAAAAACCGGGGAATGCCACTGTCTCGCTCGGGTTGTCGAACGCATAGCCGAACTCGACCTCGACACGATCGAGTTCCGGCACAACGACGTAGTGGGCGGTCGTGGACACACTGAGAGCCGCATCCTCCTGGGCCGCAGCGGACGAAAGCCCGGCCGAGAACACGACGGCCGCGCTCAAGAGCAGTCCGGTTGATCGGCGATGTCCTCTGACCGGCACGCGACGAAGGCTACCGACCGTCAGGAGCGCCGCGAGTGCGTCCGATCGCCGTTCGTCGGAGGCGGACGGCCGCCACGGCCAGGCCGAGCAGAGCAGCGATCGACACCCCACCCGCGAGGCGGCGTTGCCCAGTTCGTTCAGCATCATCGAGCAACGACGTGAGGCCTCCCAGTCTGGCCACTGCACTCGCGTGATCTCCCTCTTCGTATGCCGCCACAACGCTGACGACCCGAGCGTCCACGTCATGGCCCCACAGCCCGACCGACTCCAGCCAGCTGCGCTCATCATCCGCCGCGACCTGCGCCGTCTCGACCGCCGAGAGACCGTCGGCCTGAGCAAGAAGCAGGGTCGCCGACTCCACCGGGTCAGCCGCGAATGTGTCCCGAGCATCGGTCGGAGAACCCACGCCGAGTGCGGCGGCCAGGCGGTCGAGCCGATCCCGCTCATCGAGTAGTCCGCCGGCCGCGGCCAGAGCCTCGTCTGCTCGATCAAAGTCCCAGTTCGCCATGGCCAACGAGACCGCCAGCGGAACGCCCCAGTCGTCGGCTCTCGCGGTGAAGTCGTCGAGTGCATCACGTGCCGCTCGCCGTCGATCCAACAGATCCGTCGCCGGGTCACTCAATACCCAGTCGATCAGTGGGGCCTCGACCGCTGAAGCACCAGCGTGCTCGGCCGAGTCGAGGAAGCGTTGCCAATCGGCGAGATCAGAGCTCGCGGAAAGTCCGGGCGCATAAGGCGATGTCGAACCAAGGAGCTGAGCGATCACGTCGCGCAACCCCTCCGGGCCGAGGTCGGCGGCGATGACGTACATCAACTGACCTGCGGCCGCGTAGGCGAACCTGTCGACGTCGAGCTCGCCGGACAGAGGAACCCACGAATCGAGAGGGATCGCCCGCGCGTCATCGGTACCCACCAACGGAACAAGTTCGGTGACTTCCGTGGCTTGGCGGGCGAACTCCTCCGCCAGCCCCTCGGCCAGCCACGGGTCGATGCGATCATCGAACCAAGCGTGGGCGAGCTCGTGGGCCAGGACTCGATCCGAGTAGGTGGGGCCCAGCTCGATCTCGCCTCCCCCGGTAGCCGTGCGGGCGAACGCCCCGCCATAGCCGTGGACCAATCCCGCATTCGTCTCGCGGATCACCATGGTCTCGGTCAAAGGCCACGGCTCGCCAATGAGCTCGCTGAGACGGGGAATCAGTCGAACAACTTCCGCTTCGACCGAGTCGCTCCAGTCCGAGTCGCCGGGCCACGACGCCACCTCGAACCCGGGGTGGTCATCCTCGAGAACCACGGAGCGGCGGTGGAGGGAATCGTCGTGGCGAGCTTCCACGATGGCCACGAAGTCGCCACCGACACCCACCGTCTCAAAGACGCGAGCCAAACCCTCGACCGACGACACCGGCTCCACATCGACAGCCCCTGCGCCGACCCACCGAGCTTCGAACCAGTTCGGCAGCACCACTCTCACCGATCCCTGCGCCGGGTCGCCCAACCCTCGCGCCGGGAAGGTCACGTAGGCCTCGTTGATTCGCGTGGCCGACACTTCTCGGTTCGGACTCCCCTGCACCATTGCGAAACGGACATCCAACTCCGCGCTCCCGCCCGGCCCGAGCGGTCGACCGAGCCCGAGCGCGAACAGTTGGAAATCACCGGCGATCGGCCCCGCCACCACTTCCATCGGAAGCCCGCTGCGGGCCGCGGTGACCACGCCACCGGCCGCAGCCGGCAAGAGAATCGACACTGCATCGACGGATCGGCCACCCGGTCCATCGAGGTTCGACACGGTCAAGCGCAAGCTCGCGTCGATACGGCCACCACTGGGATCGACCACATAGGTCGCGGCCGCCGAGACCGACGTGACATCGGCCGGTGCCTCCTGCGCATGGGCGGACACGGGCGCCATTACGCCGCTCATGAGGAGCCCCCACACCACCACGATCCACCGCACCCGGCGACGGTAGTCCGAGAAGCAGGGCCGACCGACGGCAACCGGTGTCTAGGGTCGACGTATGGAGCTCAAGACAACCCGATGGGAAATCGATGGGGGCGTCGCCACATTGTCGTTGTCTCGGCCTGAGTCGCACAACGCGTGGACCGGACGCATGCACACGGAAATGCGGCATCTCCTGGCGCTCGGAAACGATCACGAGGACGTCCGCGTCATTGTCATCACCGGCGACCCCGCCGGCAAGACCTTCTGTCCGGGCGGCGATGCCAAAGCCCTCGCCGGGCACGCCGAGCGGGGCGCCTACGACCCCGGCACGCCGCCTGACCTGGCCAATCCCGGCTACGGCGTCCGCGACGAATACGACGCCGACTTCGCCTACTTCCTCGGCCTCGACGTCGTCACCATCGCCGCGGTGAACGGGGCCGCCGCCGGCGTCGGTCTCGCCCTCGCCTGCTGGTGCGACATCCGTTTCGTCTCCGACACCGCCAAACTCACCAGCGCTCACGGCCGACTCGGCCTCCCGGCCGAATACGGGTTGTCGTGGATTCTGCCCCGGCTGATCGGACACGGGCGAGCCTCCGACATTCTCCTCACCTCCCGGATCGTTCTCGGCCGCGAGGCACCCAGCCTCGGCCTGGCCAACGCATCGATGCCCCAAGCCGACGTCCTCGACGCGGCGCGCGAGTATGCGCACACGCTCGCTACCACGGTCAGCCCCAGCTCCTTGGTCACCACCCGCCGCCAACTCGCCTACGACACGACCCACGACAACCCCGCGGTCTCGGTCCGCAACGCTCAAGCACTCCTCGAGAAAATGATGGGCGAAGCCGACTACCGAGAAGGCGCCGCCGCCCTCAACGAAGGGCGCCGACCTCACTGGTAGATCAGTCGAGAATCTGCTCAAGCAGCCCCAACGCCGCGCCGAAGATAGTGGTGTCCGGCGGATTCGCCCCTGCCGGGCACAGAGAGAAGGGCGGGGGTTGAACACTCCCTCCAACGCATCGCCACCAGCGCTTTTCCAGGGTGCTGGCGCACTCGTTCGGCCTCTGCCCCCTCTCCATTTCTCGCCGCAGGCAAGCTGCGGACACCCGCCGCACACAAGCCGCGGACACCCGCCGCACACAAGCCGCGGACACCCGCCGCACACAAGCCGCGGACACCCGCCGCTCCCATCGGGGGCGGCGCTTTCGCGTCAACCCGCGATCAGGCTCGCCAGCGCCCACACCGCGGCGACTGCACCGACGACGATGAACACCACACTGCGACCCACCGGGGCCCGCTCAAGGTCCTCCGCGTGGTGACTCTCATCAGGCGGCCGCACCAACGCCGCAAGATTTCCTGCCGCCATCGCACCACCGATCGCCAACACCAACCACGGCAGAAGATCATCACCCAAGAACATGGAAACCATGTTGGTCCCAGGCTCCCGCCGCTGCCAACCGGGCCATTTGGCCCCACCTCTCGCGACACCTTCAACTCACGCGCCCAGCCACCGATACAAACAATGGCCGCCGGATTCGCCCCCGGCAGCCATGAAGAGGACGGGTGGGGGTTGAACAATCCCTCCAACGCATCGCCACCAGCGCTTTTCCAGGGTGCTGGCGCACCGTTCAGCCTCCGCCCCCTCTTCGACTACTCGCCGCAGGCAAGCTGCGGACCCTCGCCGCACACAAGCTGCGATTACCGCCGCAGGCAAGCTGCGGACGTCGCGGCTACTCGTCGGAGAGGAAGTCGGTGTCGATCACCTCGACACGAATCGAGTGCGTGATCTCTTCGTCGACGGCCGACTCGCGACGTACGCGACTCGACTCGAGCGCTCCCGATTCCTCGTCGAAGCAGAACTGGGCCGCTCTACCCCACGGCGAACGGATCGCGTTGGCCACGAGTTCGACATGGAAACACTCGTCGATCTCCTCGACGTCGTAGATCCGGTCGTCCCCGATCACGTAAGCGAGGACCAGCGACATCTCGCGGTCGAGGCGCTCGTCGAACGACGCTCCGCCGGAGAACTGCGAGCACTCCGGCACAATCACCGGTTCCTCGGGGTTGTCGCAGGTTACGACGCTGCCGTCGACCCGCTCGATGAGGGCACCCAGTCGCAGCACCACCCGACGGGGAGGCTCCTGAGCGGTGTAGGTGTCACCGGTAAACGGCGAGTCCGACGAATCGAGTGTGCGAGTCCATGTGCCGACGCTCACAAACGTCGACGTTCGCCAACGATTCCATGCGACCACCAGATCCTCGGCCGAGCCATCGTCGTGGTCGACCGACTGGAACGACAGTTCGACAGCGCGCTGCACTTCGGTGCCGTTGTCGCCGTCGGCAAGCAGCAACGCCGCTATCCCCAAAACCGCAAGTACGCCGGCAAGTAATCCGCCAACGACAACAAGAACGGGACGCATGCCTCGACGGTACATCGCTCACTCAGCAGCGACGGGGCAGCGCAACTGCTGCACCGGCGGCGACACCGCTATCAGACGTCGCGGCGAGTGAGATTCTTGAAGGCGGTGAAACGGGGCAGGAAACCGAGGTTGATCGTGCCCGTCGGCCCGTTGCGATGTTTGGCAACGATGACCTCAGCCATGCCTTCGTTTTCACTGCCCGGGTTGTAGACCTCGTCGCGGTACAAGAACATCACGACGTCGGCATCCTGCTCGATCGAACCGGACTCACGAAGGTCGGCGAGCATCGGGCGTTTGTCTTGACGCATCTCGAGGTTTCGGGAGAGCTGCGACAGACCCATCACCGGACATTGCAGCTCACGAGCGAGGATCTTCAGACCACGGCTGATCTCGGCTACCTCGACCTGGCGACTCTCGGCACCGGCGCGACCGGTCATCAGTTGGAGATAGTCGACGACGATCAAACCCAGATCGCCAGTGCGGCTCTTGAGCCGCCGCGCCTTCGCCCGGATCTCCATGATCGTGAGGTTCGGGTTGTCGTCGATCCACAACGGCGACTCGGCCAACCGGCCAATGCCGTTGGAGATGCGCGTCCAGTCATCTTCTTTGAGATTGCCATCGCGCATGTTCTTTGCATCGACATTGGCCTCGGAACACAGGAGCCGCTGGGTGAGCTCGAGGTGGCCCATCTCCAGGCTGAAGATCAGCGTGGGTCGGTTCTCGCGAACCGCGGCGTGAGAGGCCACATTGAGGGCAAACGCGGTCTTTCCCATGGCCGGACGAGCGCCGACGATCACGAGAGCGTTTGGCTGCAACCCAGAGAGAAGGTCATCGAGATCGACAAATCCCGTCGGCGTGCCGGTGATCCCCTCGCCGGCTTCATAGAGCTGTTCGAGGCGGTCGAGGGTGGCGTCGAGCAGATCGCGGATCTCGCCCATCGTGTCGGCCACTCTGCCCTGCGCGACCTGAAACATCATGTTCTCGGCCTCGTCGACCGCCCGGGTCACATCGTCGGGCCGGCCGTAGCCGATCTCGGCGATCTCGCCGGCAACTTCGATGAGGCGACGAAGCGTGTAGCGCTCCTGAATGATGCTTGCGTACTTGCCGGCGTTGGAGGTGGCCGGCGTGTTGACCTGCAGGCTGATCAGCCCGTCGAGGCCCCCGATGCTCTCGAGCACACCGCCGCGATCGAGCTCTTCCGCGACCGTGACCGGGTCGACCGGATCTCCTGCTGCGTAGAGCGCGGAGATCGCGTCGAAGACATGGGCATGGGCGGGCCGGTAGAAGTGCTCGACCGAGGCAACTTCGACGGCATCGGCAATGGCGTCGCGGGACAACAACATCGCCCCGAGCAACGACTCTTCCGCTTCGAGATTGTGAGGTGGCACACGAGCAGTACGGCTCGTCTCGATCTCGCTCATCACCATGGTGATCTCACATCCACTTCCCCAGCCCGACGGACGATGGTGGCTTCTGGCCCCTGTGCGGAACCAGGGGGAATCGTGCATATTCCAGGGGAAATCGGGCGCGATTCCTGTGGATAAATCTTGTACACAGATACGCCTCGTTGTGGACGACCCTGTGGAGACCTGGGGATTGCGAGCGCGGCCACCCCTCGCAGGGTGGCCGCATCGCTCACTCTTCGATCACATCGACGGTGATGGGGAACTCCACCTCCGGGTGGAGTTTGCACATCACGATCGCCTGACCGAGGTCTTTCAAATGGCTCTCGAGGTTCAGCGAGCGACGGTCGATAACCGTGCCCGTTTGGGCCTCGACGGCCTCACAAATTTCCGCTTCGCCGACGGAGCCGAACAGTCGACCACCATCCCCGGCCTTGGCCGAAATGGTGATGATCGCAGGCACGAGCTTCGTGGCGATCTCTTCTGCTTCGGCGCGGCTCGCCGCGTTGCGCACCGACGCGGCGCGACGCATGGCCTCGCCCTGCGCTTCGGCACCCTTGGTCGCCTTCATGGCAAGGCCGCGAGGGCTGAGGAGGTTACGGAAATGTCCATCGGCGACGTCGCAGATCTCGCCCTTGCGGCCGAGTCCGTCGACGTCTTGACGCAGGATCACCTTCACGCTTCGGCCTCCTCGCTCACGGCGTCGGCCACAGTGGCCTGGTCGCCGTCGATGGTGACGCCTTCGATGACCGCGTTGTCGGTCTCTTCGGCGCCGCCCTCTTCGTAACCTTCTTCGTCGCTACCCGGCGGCGGAGCGCTGGGACGCGGAGCAGGACCATCGGCCCGGCCGCCACGCTCGCCGCGATCGCGGTTGCTGCGCTGGGTCGTGACGCGGTTGGCGTAGGGAATCAGCGCCATCTCACGAGCGACCTTGATCGCGTCGGCGATGAGCTTCTGCTGCTGCGTGTTGTTGCCGGTCACCCGACGAGCGCGGATCTTGGCTCGCTCCGACACGAAGCGACGCAGAAGATTCGCGTCTTTCCAGTCGACGTACTCGATCTTCTCCTGGGAGAGGATCGAGACCTTCTTCTTGCCGCCGCGGCGGGCATCCTTCATATTCTTTGGATTGCCGCGTTTCTTTACTTTGGCCATTGCTGGTTCTTCCGTTCTTTAGAATCTGCTGTGTGGGGCTCGTTCAGCCGGAGCTAGAACGGCTCCTCGTCCATGTCGTATGCGGGCGGAGCCTGGTTGGGAGCCGGACGGCTCTGACCGCCACCGCCCCCACCCTGCGCGCCGCCGCCTTCGCCGCGGAACTCGTTCTTGCGAATTTCCGCCGAAGCCCACTTGAGGCTCGGGCCAACGTCGTCGGCGATGATCTCGACCGCGGAGCGGCGATCACCCTCGGGGGTGTCCCAGGAGCGCTGACTGAGCGCTCCGTAGACCACGACACGCGAACCCTTGGTGACGGATTCAGCGACGTTCTCGGCGAGCTGGCGGAAGCAGCTCACGTTGAAGAACGAGACCTCTTCCTCGCCATCTGCCTTCTTCTTGTTCCAGGCAATGCCGAAGTTCGCGACGGCCATGCCGCCTTGAGTGAATCGCAGTTCGGGGTCGCGGGTCACGTTGCCCACAACGGTGATGGTGTTGTCGAATGCCATGTCGGTACCTTCTTCCGATCAGCCGGCAGCTGCCGGCGCCGGCTCACCGAAGAGACCGCGCTTCGCGGCCTCCTTCTCGGGGAGACGGAACAGCTTGTGGCGGACAATGTCGTCCGCAAGACGGAGCTGACGCTCGGTGGTCGGTAGACCAGCGGTTTCGGTGACGATCTCCCACACGACGTAGTTGCCTTCGGTCTTGTGGTTGATCTCATAGGCGAAACGACGTCGACCCCAATGGTCGGTCGACGCGATCTGAGCACCTTCTTCGGTGATCAGGTCAACGGTTCGGGCAATCACCTTTTGGACGTCGTTTTCAGGGACGTCGCCATCGATGATGACCATCAATTCATAAGCTCGCTGAATAGCCACGAGCACACCTCCTCTGGACCCGCACTGCGGGGCCCCTTCCCGGGGCAGGGGTTGTTTCGGTTGTAGGCCCTCGATGGAGTGCATCGAGGAACGGATCAAGGCTACCGGCCAAGCGCATGTCTGCACACTACGAATCGGGTGTGACAGCCTGGCCGACATCCGGAGCGCCCCGGACCGATTTCGGGCATAGCCCCCGGCTGACGCGTAGCGTTCGGCCATGTGCGGCAATCATCGTTCTGACGGAAGCCCGGTGGATCACCACCACCCACACGCTCACAGCCCGGTCTTCATGCCCGAGGTCCGCGGTCCCCGGCAGTGGCGACGTCGAGCGTTTCTCGGAGAAATGGGCAAGGGGACCATGGCGTTTGCCGTTCTCGCGCCCGCCTTCATCGCCGCGTGCAGTGACGATGCCGACAACGCAACACCGGGGACCACGAGCACGAACTCCCCAACAACCGCGTCCACGACCACCGCAGGCACCACCCCGACGAGCGAAGGACTACCCGCCGTTCCCCCGCTCCAGTGGGCGCGCGCCGATCTCGGGTTCGTCTCTGCCTACGTACTCGCCCGCGGCAACGAGGCCGCCATCGTCGACACCGGGGTCGCCGGCAGCGCGGTCGACATCGGTCAGACACTGGCCGACATCGGGCTCGACTACTCGAATGTCGCCCACGTCTTTCTGACCCATCTCCACGGTGATCACGCCGGTTCGATCGTCGCAGTCATGGATCTGGCGTCGAGCGCCACGGCCTACGCCGGTGAAGCCGACATCGGTGGCATCGATTTCGACCCGATCACCGCGGCCGCCGACGGTGATGAGATCTTCGGTCTCGAGGTCATCGCCACACCGGGCCACACCAACGGCCACATCTCGATCATCGATCACGACGCCGGTCTCCTCGTCGCCGGCGATGCCATCAACTCGGCGGGAGGGGGAGTGCAGGGGCCGAATCCCGACTTCTCGACCGACCATGATCTTGCCAACGACTCGGCACGCCGCCTTGCTGAACTCTCTTTCAACACGCTCCTCGCCGGCCACGGCGAGCCGGTCGAGGACATGGCCGACACGGCCGTGGCGGCAATGGCCGCTGCGTTGTGAGACGCAGCACCGCCTTCGTCGTCGCGATCGCGCTCGTCGCGTCGGCATGCGGTGATGACAGCTCAGCCGATCCGGTCCCCACGACGACGACCGCCAGCCCCACGACGAGTACGACCGAGCCGCCCGTGGACACAACAACCACCGTGCCAGCAACCAGCTCGACAGACCCGACCAACCCGACCAACCCGACCAACCCAACCAACCCAACCAATATTGAGGTCGCAACGATCAACGTTCTCCACGGGCTCACCCCTCCGGTGTCGGACTGTGCGCTCGATACCGATCAGTGCAATGTCGAGGCTCGGGTCGAGATCCTCTGGAACTACCTCGAGAACGATCTCGGTTGTCCGGAGATCATCGCGTTTCAGGAGATCGCGGCCCGCTGGTTCGAAGTGGTACCCGCACGTCTGCCCGACCTCTGCGGCGGCGACCACGTGCTGCTCACCGAAGACCTCGAGCTTTTTGATCAGGAGATGATCCTGACCACTCTCCCGGTGATCGAACACGCTCGAACCGACCTCGCTGGCAAGAACATCTGGTCAGCCCACTGGGCCCAACTCGATGGTGGTGACGGGCTCATCGTCGATGTCTTCGCCACTCACTATGCGAGCAGCTCAGCGAATCCACCGTGTAGTCCCGAGGCCGAGTTGACCACCTGCCACGAGGACTGTCCGGTCGACGCTCTCCTCGGCGATTGTCACCCGTTCGAGACGCTCGCGTTCCTCGCCGAACGAGCGGCGCCGGGCTCGCTGCAGCTCATCATCGGTGATCTCAACAAACGCATCGACGAGCCCCGGATCCAGACCCTGATCCAGGCTGGATTCATCGACACTCATCTCGCCGCGGGGAACCCCGAGTGTCCCGAGGAGGGCGGTCCCGAGTGCACCACCGGCATCGGCAACGGCGTCGAGACCGACTACGCCGGCCTCGATGTGGCCGACAGTGTGCCCAAGCGTCGCATCGATTTCGTGCTCGCCCGACCGCCCGACGGGTGTGAGCTGGTGGTCGACTCGAATGATGCTGATGGTGACGGCACCGACACCGGCGGCTGGGCGAACGTCCCTCTGGCCGAGCCGATCGAAGGGCTCTATTGGCCCTCGGATCACACTGGAATTCAGGCCGACGTCGGGGTCGACTGCACCTAGCCTCATCCTGTGCCCGATCCAGCCTCTCCATCGATCGACGTGGCCCGCGCCCGGGCCGACACGCCGGGATGTCTCGACCTCATCCACTTCAACAACGCCGGCGCAGCATTGCCGACCAGTGCAGCCCTCGACGCACAGATCGACCACCTCCGACTCGAGGCGCGAATCGGGGGCTACGAAGCCCACGACGCGGAAGCCGACCGAATCCAGGGCATCTACGCGTCCGTTGCGCGGCTGATCAACAGCACGCCGACCGAGATCGCCCTCTCGACCAGCAATACGGCCGTGTTCGACATGTTCGTCTACTCGCTCCCCTGGAACGAGGGAGACCGCATCCTGACGACGCAGTCGGAGTACGGCGCCAACTACGTTGCCTACCTCCACATCGCCGCTCGCACCGGCGCTGTGGTCGAAGTCGTACCCAACAACGAGGTCGGCGAACTCGATGTGGATGCGCTCGAGCGGATGATCGACGATCGGGTCAAGCTGATCAGCGTCAACCACGTGCCGACCAACGGTGGTCTGGTCAACCCGGTGGCAGCGATTGGAAAGGTCGCCAACGCCCACGGCATCACCTACCTCGTCGACGCGTGTCAGTCGGCCGGCCAGATCCCGCTCGACGTCGAAGCGATCGGCTGCGACGCCCTCACCGCAACAGGCCGAAAGTTCATCCGTGCGCCACGAGGAACCGGGTTTCTCTGGGTCCGCCAAGCTCTGCTCGAAACGATCGACCCCGTCACGATCGACCACGACGCGGCCACCTGGACCAGCCCCACCACCTACGAACTCAAGCCCGATGCCTCACGTTTCGAAGTGTGGGAGAAGGGCTGGGCCGGTCTGCTCGGCCTCGGCGCGGCCGTCGACTACGCCCTCGACCGCGGCGTCGATGCCATCGAGCGCCGCATCGTGGAGCTGGCCGATTCGCTTCGCGAACGCCTCATTGACGAGGTGCCCGAAGCTGTGGTCCACGATCTCGGCGCCACCCGTTGTGGCATCGTCACCTTCTCGCTGGGCGATCGCGATGTCGTCGCGGTGAAGACCGAGCTGCAATCACAAGGCATCAACGTGAGCGTCGTCCCGCCTGCGTCCGCGCTGCTCGACACCCTCGACCGCGAACTGCCCCCGATGCTGCGGGCCTCGGTGCACATCTACAACACCCACGACGAGATCGATGCCCTGATCACGGCGCTCAGCTGACGGTGACCGTCGCCGTCATTTCGGGGTGGAGCACGCAGAAGAGTTCGTACTCACCGGCGGTGTCGAAGCTGAGGTCGTAGGTATCGGTTGTGCCGAGCAGGCCCGAGTCGAACAGGTTCGGGTCGGGGAGAAAGGCCGAGCCCGCGGTCACGGTGTGGGGAACGCTGTCGGTGTTGGCGAATCGCAGCGTGTCGCCGGCCTCGATCTCGAGGTCGCCGAAGTCGAAATTGGTAATGGGGGCGGCGATCGTGCCATCGCTCGTCGGGATCACGAAGTTCTGCTCCATCAACGCCGGATCGGTGATCGGCCAGATCGACGGGTTGAACATGGAGAACACGCCGCCCTGCGAGTCGAACTCCGGCGCCACGTAAGCGTGCATCATCCAGCTGTTGGTCTCGGCCTGCCAGCTGCCACCGGCGCTCTGGCACTGCTCACGCGTGGTGACCGCGCCGACATTGGCGCCCTGGCAGAGGTTGAAGTGGATGTGCCAATTGTCGAGATCGCCGGCGAAGCCCGCCGGGTGCTCGTCGGATTGCGCGACGTTGAACACGACGCCGACGGCCTCGTAGCCCTCGCTGTCGCCGGTCCACTTCCCGCCGGCGCAGGTACCGATCTGCGCACCCCCTTGGCCCGCACCGCCCTCCTTGGCAAACAAGATCATCTGGGGGTGTGACGGGTCGAAGCCGCGACCCGCGGTGAAGTCGTAGAGATGAATGCCCATGTTGGGCGATTGCCCGGAGGAGACGCGCATCCCCGCGGCGCAGGCGTCGTCGATCGTCTCGAACTGGGCGAGGTACGCCTCGGTCTGGCCCAGCTGGTCGACCAGTTCCCCGAGCGTCTCTCGATCCATTCGGAGATACGACGGGATCTCGTCACCGCTCTCGTAGAGCGCGGCCAGCTCCAGATACGAGCATTCGTTCTCGAGTTCTTGGCAGCGCGTCTGAAACCCCTGAGGTCCCTCGATCAGGCTCGGAATCACGGTGTCGCCGTCGACTCGCTGGTACACGTAGCGGCTGAAGCCGTAGACGCCGGCGCTGTCCTGCGGGTCGAGATCAGGCAGGGTCGCATCGTTGGGCGAGGTGATCAGCCCGGCGATCTCGTCGCTGTAATCGGGCAGGGTGTAGTCGGGCAGGGTGGCGGCCGGTTCCGCGGTGGTGGTCGGAGCGACAGTGGTCGGCGCCGAGGTGGCCGGCACCGTGGTGGGGCGATCATCGTCGGCCGACTGAGGGTCGCTGTCACTACACCCGAGAGCGACGACAGCCAGGACGGCAACGATCGGGACGATCCGGCGACTCATGCCACGAACCGTAGTTCGACGCCTGCTCGCTCCTCCAGCTTCCGGCGGCTGGGGATAGGTTCAGATCATGAAGCCTGCTCCTCTCACAAAGTGGAAGCGGCGCGGCCGGTCCGCTGCCAAACGAGTCCTCTACTCCCAACTCTTGATGAAGGACGCAATCCTCGTCGCGTTCGGTCGGGCCAAGCCGCTGGTGAGGTTCACGGTCGAGAACGATCCTCCGTCGATCTATCTCAACTTCGAGCTGAAAGCGGATCAGGTCGAGGCGTTCGAGCGCTACATCGCAGTACCGATGCCACTGGCGCCCATCCGGTGTATCGAAGGCGACGAGCCCTACTACTGCCTCACGCTCAACATGTATCGAGTGTCGGGCCTGGCCACCGGCATCAGAGCCGAGTGGTCCACCTACGTGCACGACGCCCACGGCGTCCCTCGATACATGGTCGTCGATGCCGAGTGTGACAAGGGCACGCTTGACTCGGTCGACCTCTTCACCGCGAAAGGCCACGCCGGCTACACCGCCGACGGCGAACGGCTCGCCATGTATGCGGGCGCCGACCGCGACCACGAGCTTCGCTGCGAGGTAACGCTTCCCACCGATGCCCCGGCGGCCACATCAGATCGCGAGTGGGTCACGGCCAACGACTACATCTACTGGCGTAACGGCGTGTGTGATCGCACGTTCTACGACGCCGGTCTGGCCGACGCGGCGATGGTGGCGATCGACCCGGCCACCGCCGAGATCACCGACAATTCTCAGTGGGCCGAGTTTCTCGAGCCGGTGCCGCGCAGCATGGTCGCGTTCACCAGGTCGATTGAATTCGCCATGTCCCCCTGGTGGAACATCGACGACCTCCGCCCTTGAACCCCGAGGGGAGCGGTCAGCCTGCCCCGTAGAGCTGGAGCTCCTCGGCCTCTTCGTCGGCCATGTGGTAGCTCTCGCTGTGGTTCGGGAAGTCGCCCGAACGCACATCGGCGGCATAGGCCCTTATGGCCTCGACCGACTGGTCCTTGATGTCGGCGTAGCGACGGACAAACTTGGGCACGAAGCGGTCTTCGATCCCCAGAAGGTCGTGGTACACGAGCACCTGACCGTCACAATGCGCTCCGGCACCGATGCCGATAGTGGGAATGTCGACCGCCTCGGTGACCATCTCGGCCACCCGAACCGGGACACCCTCGAGCACCACCGCGAAGCATCCGGCGTGGGCGAGTGACTTGGCGGCCTGCACGAGCTTGCGAGCGTGTTCGGCCTGCTTGCCTTGCACCTTGAAGCCGCCCATCGCATGGATCGACTGCGGGGTGAGGCCGATGTGACCCATCACGGGGATCTCGGCCTGGATGATCTGCTCGATCATCGGAAGCCGCTTGCGACCACCTTCGAGCTTCACCGAATGAGCGCCGGCTCGCATGAGTTTGGCCGCGTTCTGGACTGTCTCCTGCGGCGAGACGTGGTAGCTCATCCACGGCATGTCGCCGACGATGTGGCAGTCGGGCTTGGCCCGAGCCACGGCCGCGGTGTGGTGACACATGTCGTCAATCGTCACCTGCAGCGTGTCGTCGTAACCGAGCACCACCATCGCGAGGCTGTCGCCCACAAGGATGAGATCGGCGCCGGCCTCGCTCGCCATACGCGCACCGGGCGCGTCGTAGGCGGTGACCATGACCAGTGGGTCGTTGCCGTCACGCGTCTTGCGTGAGGCAATGGCAGGGGCGGTGAGGTTTCCCATGTCTGACTCTCCTTTCCCGTCCAGCGCACAAGGCTGCCGGCGGTGCCTGAATGCTACAGGTAGCCCGATCCGACCTCAATACCCTCCCTCGAAACCCTCCCTCGGAGCGGGCGATCTACGCTGCGGGCGTGGCGGTGACCGACTCTTCCAGTCCAGCAGCGCTCGTACCGATCGACCGCTCGCTCGACATCGGTGTCTTGCGAGGCATCGTGGCCTATCGGTGGTTGACGATCTCGTGGGCCGCAGTAGCCGTGGTGTTCCAGGGCGATCACCTCACCCACACTGGCGCGGCGATCGCAGGTCTCGGCGTGGCCCTGGCCTTCACGGCGTGGTCGACTCTCGCCGCCCGCAACGACGCGCGATGGCTCATGCATCCGATTGCGGTCGCCGTGGAGGCGAGCATCGGAGTCGGCCTGCTCCTGGCCGACGGAGTCATCTGGGGTGCCCTTCCCGACCCTCGCCGTCAATCATTGCCCTGGGCGTGGCCCCATGCCGCGATTCTCACTGCCGCCGCAGTGTTCGGCATGCGCCCGGCTCTCGCCGTCGCCGCGGTCCTTGCCGCCAGTAGCTGGTGGGGTGAGCTCGAGGTCCGCGGCGGACAGGACAGCTGGGTGGGCGTCGGCTCGAAATCCGCTCTCTACTTTCTGGCCGCCGCCGGCACTGCCCTCGTGATGCGACGACTGCGCGAAGCGTCGACCCAGATCTCAGCGGCCAAAGCCCGCGAGGAGATGGCGGCCACGCTTCACGACGGCGTGTTGCAGACCCTCGCGGTCGTCCAGAGACGAAGCGACGACGCCGAGTTGGTCGATCTCGCGCGCCGCCAGGACCGTGACCTGCGGTCCCACCTGTGGGGAGCTCCGGCAACCGAGTCGGGCTTCGAAGCAGCGGTGGCCACAACGGCTCGCCGAGTAGCGGAGGGCTATGACCTGGCGGTACAGAGTCTTCTTCCCGACGATCTTCCCGCGCTGCCCCCCGACATCGATCATGCGCTCGGCGGAGCGGTCGGTGAGGCAATCACGAACGCCGCAAAGCATGCCGGAGCCACCAGGGTCGTCGTCTACGCAGAACCTCTCGACGACGACCCGGACGGCCATCTCGTCTTCTGCTCGGTCAACGACGACGGGCAGGGCTTCGACATCGACACGACAACGCCGGGCCGCGGCATGCGCCACTCGATTCACGACCGAATCGAGAGCGCGGGCGGACGAGTCGAACTGGCCTCATCCCCGGAATCCGGCACCGAAGTGCGATTCTGGATCGGCGGAAGGACCCGAAGCGATGGCTGATCTCAAGCACGTGAGAGTCGTCATCGCGGACGACCACACCATTTGGCGATCCGGCGTGCGCGCCGATCTCGGCGAGAACTTCACCGTGGTCGGAGAGGCCGCCGACGCAGGCGAGGCCATCGCCGAGATCGATCGCCACAAACCCGACTTGGTGCTCTGCGACCTCCACATGCCCGACGGTGGTGGCCTGCGGGTGGCCCGCGAACGGGGCGAGGACACCAAAATCGTGATCCTCACGGTGTCGGAGGCAGAACGTGATCTCCTCGACGCGGTCGCCGCGGGGGCGGCCGGGTATCTACTCAAGTCGACGGAACCCGACGAGCTCCGGAACTCTCTCTGGAAGGCTGCTCAGGGCGAGCCGGTCTTCTCCCCATCACTCGCTGCCCTGGTGCTCACCGAGTTTCGGCGGCTGAAGACCAGCAGCCCCGACGAGGGCCTTTCCGTGCGCGAGCGTGAGGTGCTTCAACACGTCGCTCGCGGCCACACTTACAAGGCCATTGGCGAAGAGCTCTTCATCAGCCAGAAGACGGTGGAGAACCACGTCCGCAACATCTTGAAGAAGCTCCACCTGAATCGGAAGCAGGAGCTGATCCGCTACGCCCTCGAAAAGGGGATCGAGTAGCGAACCGCGGGGAGTTCAACCGCCGATCGATCGCGACCGGGTGAGGTGATTCCAGCCGCAGGCCGTGCACACCTCGACGACGTAGCCCTGGCTCACCGACTTTCGGGCACTGATGCGCTCCATCTCCTTGTCGCTGGTGACACAACGGCCGTGCTTCGGTAGGCGGGGGCCGAACACGTATGTGACCTGGACGAGGTGGTCGGTCTCACAGACGGGACACGGGGTTCCCATCGGGGACCCGCAGAATTCGGCGTTGCGCCGCAGTTCTCGCTGGGCGTCGCAGACCTGTTCGGTGGCGAGGTCGCCGTCACGCCACGCCGCGAGGGTGGCTTCACGCGCGAGCCGGTAATCGATACCGGCACTTCTCCCGGCGCTCGCCTCGGCGAGTCCCATCTTCACGGCGCAGCCTCCATAGGCCAGGAGAGTACCCCTCCGCACGAAGACACCGTGCGGCGGCAAGACTCACGCCATGCCATTGCACGACCCGCGCGCATCCCATGTCGATCGTTCACTGGAGTCCGTCGACTTCGGGCCGGGACTCGGTCCCGATGTCGAACGGCGGCTCATCGGCGAGGTGCAGGGTCGGCGGATCCTCGACCTTGGTTGTGGGCAGGGACACACCGCCGTCGGTCTCGCGATTCGCGGCGCGCGGGTCATTGCGATCGACGACGACGTAGCCCAGCTCGGCGCCGCCCGAGCCCTCGCCTCACAACACGAGGTGACCATCGAGTTCCACCAGGCTCAACCGGCCGAACTCGCCTTCCTCGCTGCCGATCATGTCGACGTCGCGATCGCGGTCACATCACTCTCGTTCGTCAACGACCTCAACCGAGTGTTCCGGCAGGCCCATCGCGTGATCGGGCCCGGCGGTCACTTCGTGATCTCCGTCCCCCACCCCGCGGCCCTGACCACCGACCCCAACGACGCTGATCGCGTCACGGCTGCGTGGGACCATCGAGATGCCATCGGCGACCGGTTCGTGCATACGGCCGAATCGATCGTCACCGCTCTCACCCGCGCGAACTTCGCCGTGGACCAGCTGCTCGAGCGACGGGACCGAGCCCTCATGCCGGCGACACTGGTGGTGAGGGCCCGCAAACTCGGCGTCTGAATGGGCTAACCGTTCTCGTGGTCTCGTTCTGACCACCATTTGACGAGCCGATCAGCCGCGGCCGACTGCTCGATCCGTCCCTCTTCGATGCGCAGGTCGCGCAGCCACTTCATGGCGACGCCCACCTCTCGGCCCGGCGAGATCCCGAGGATTGCGCACACCGCTTCGCCCGTGAGTAGCGCAGCCGGGTCGACAAGATCAGGCTCCATCGCGAGCAGGTCGGCGTGAGCGCGCCGAAAGGCAGCCACGTCGTCGCCTTCGAGCCCGAGGGGTCGCCGGATGGCCTCGATCCAGTCGAAGAGGTCACCGAGCTCCCGACCGTTCGGCACCATCGCCGCGAGCCGCCGCACGGCCGGCGACGAAGGTGTCCTCTCCCCAGGGCTCCGAGCCCAGTCGAAGGCGGCCGCGAACCACACGATGTCGCGTGTCAGTGCGCCGGAGAACTTCAGCGATCCCAGCTGACCGGCGCTGATGCCGCTCGGCGCAAGGAGGGCCGCCCACCGCGCCGCCGCGTCGTTCGCGACGGCACTCGCGAGGCCGCCTCGCTCAGCCGCATCATCGGCGGTGAGGTCAGCCAGTTCGGGTAGAACGCGACCCAAGAGCCCGGTGTCGGCGAGAAGCCGAAACCCGCGCGCCGGCGCATCGATCAGGAGCAGCTTCTGGAGCTCGTCGCGAATGCGCTCGGCTGACACGATCGCCATCCGATCGAGCAGGGAGCTGATGGCCACAGTCAGCTCGGCGGTGGGCACGAGTCCATAGCCGGCATGGAAACGAGCGGCCCGCAACATCCGCAGAGGGTCCTCGGAGAAGGAGACCTCGGGATCGAGCGGAGTGCGCAACACGCGGGCGGCGAGATCATCGCGACCGTGGTGGGGATCGACGAGCGTGCCGTCGACCAGGTCCACAGCGATGGCGTTGATGGTGAAGTCGCGACGGGCCAGGTCGTCTTCGATCCGGTCACCGAAGGAGACCACTGGTTTTCGCGACGCCGCATCGTAGGCCTCGGCGCGGTGGGTGGTGATCTCGTAGATCTGGCCGTTGACCGTGCAACCAATGGTCCCGAAGCGTTCCCCTTGGGTCCAGACCGCTTCGGCCAGATCACGCACCAGCTCCTTTGTCGCCGGCGGTCTCGCGTCGGTTGTCGCGTCGAGGTCGTTCTCCGTTCGCGCCCGCCCGAGCAGGTGATCGCGGACCACTCCGCCCACGAAGAAGAGCCGGTACCCAGCCTCGGTGAACCGCTCGGTGAGGGGCGCCGCCTCTCGAATTACGCCCGCGAGCCCGGGAGGGAGATCGCTCATGACCTGAGGTGGAGGTGGCGGGCGGCGTGGACGACATCGAGGCCGGGTCCGCCGCTCGTGGCCGCCTCCGGTCGATGAGTGGCTCCGAGCAGTTGCGCGGCCACGGCCGCGCTGCAGTCGCGCACCGCATCGAGGTCGTAGCCCCCCTCGAGGAGAACGACCGTGCGATTGCCGGGGGCCAGTGACGCGATGTCGCCAACCATGTCGGCAATGTCGGCCGAGGTGTAGCCGAGGTCGGTTATCGGATCCGCCCGGTGCCCGTCGTAGCCGGCGGAGATGAAGACCCAGTCGGGAGCGAACGCGTCGAGTACCGGCGTAATGACCTCTTCGATTCCAGCGCGGGCGACGTCGCCAGTGGCCCCCGGAGGAAGCGGAAGGTTGATCGTCAACCCGGATCCCGACCCGACCCCCCGCTCGTCGACCGCCCCGGAACCCGGATACAGGGGTGATTGATGAATCGAGGCGAACAGCACGTCCCCCCGGTCGTAGAAGATGTCTTGCGTGCCGTTGCCGTGGTGCGCGTCGATGTCGACAATGGCGACACGTTCACCGCGGGCTGCTCGACTCGCAGCAGCGATGGCGACCGAGTTGAAGAGACAGAATCCCATCGACTGACCGGCAGTGGCGTGGTGGCCGGGCGGCCGAACCACGGCGTAGGCGGCCGTGAGCTCGGGGCGATCGGCCAACTGGGTTGTGGCGGTGAGCACGGAACCGGCCGCGAGCAGCGCCGCTGACAGACTGGCGTCGTTCATCACCGTGTCGGGGTCGAGTCGACCACCGCCGTCAGCGCCAACCGCATGCACCCGTTCGATGAGATCTCGCGTGTGGACGAGATCGAGGTCGGCTTCCACCGCAGGGATCGGGGAAATCAGATCGATCGCGTCAGACACCCCCGATTGCGACAAGCCGTCGATCGCGGCGCGAAGACGATCGGGCCGTTCGGGGTGGTTGGTACCGGCCATGTGGTCGGCACAGCGTTCGTCGGTAACGACCAGCAGCACGCGCGGAGCGTAGCCTGGCGACCAAGCATGGCTCTTCAGTTACTCACGATCGACGGCGCCCGTTTCCGCGCCGGTCGCTGGCGAGCACGTCGTGACCTCGCGTATCTCGTTCCCCTGAGTCCGGCCCACACCCTCACCGAGAACGCTCTCGCAAAGGCCCGAGCCGAGCTCGGATCACAAGGTTTCGACGAGATCGTCACCGCCGCAGTGGCTCCGCCGGAGCGGTCCGCGTTCTTGAAGGACGGCTTCGAGGAACGCGAGCAGCTCCACCTCCTGAAACACGACCTCAGTGGGCTTCCAACCAGCGGACGATCCTGGCCGTGGCGCTCGACCCCGCGGATCGAGCGCGGCACGAACTCCGATCGCGACGAAGTGTTGGCCCTCGACAGCCGCACCTTCGACGAGTTCTGGCAACTCGATGACGAAGGCCTGACCGACGCAATGGATGCCACGCCGGTGAGTCGCCTGCGGGTGATCCGCGACCCCGAAATCATCGGCTACGCGGTCACCGGCCGAGCTGGGCCACAAGGCTTTCTCCAACGCCTGGCGGTCGATCCGGCGAAGCAGGGATCCGGACTCGGCACCGCGCTGGTCCACGACTCCCTCCACTGGATGCGACGACGAGGCGCCAACATCGGCTGGGTCAACACGCAAGAGGCCAACGGCCGCGCCCTCGAGCTCTACCGCCACCTGGGATTTCGGCCGGCCGAGCACAACCTCACCGTGCTTGCTCGCGCCGTCCGATGAGCACGCCACTCCGAGGCCGCTCCGTTGTTGCCGCGGTCTTCGCTGTCGCGCTCACCCTGCTTGCCGCTCCCCACTCCGCCGCGCAAGGGTCGGCGTCGCTCGATCTCCAGGCGCAGACACTCTTCGTCGACGACGATCCCGCGGAGATCGTCATCAGGGTCGGGGGGGCGCCTGACGACGCACGACTCCGATTCACCATTTATGACTCGCTCGTGCTCACGCGGGACGCAGTCCGAGAACACCACGAGAATCCTCCGAGTACCGGACGGCGAATCTCCGACTTCGACTGCACGCTCGACGGCGACTGCCGCGAACAAGCGACCATGAGCCAGGGGCCCGACGGCCTCATCACAGTCACACTCAACGACGACGAGATCGGCGAGTCCCTCCGACAACACGAGGGTGTGCTGCCCTTCGTCGTCCAACTCATCGATGACCAACAGGCAGTCCTCGACGAGATCGCCACAAGTCTGATCGTCCTCGACGACGAAGTTCCGGTCGACGGAATCCAACAGCGCGTGCGAGTTGCGTTCGTGAGTCAGGTGATTGCGCCGCTCGGTCTTCAGGCCGACCTCACGACCAGCATCGACGGTGAAGCGGTACTCGCCGCAGCCGACTCGCTCTCGCGACATCCCCAACTCGCGGTGACCACCGAACTGCGCCCCGAGACCTTGGAAGCCCTTGCCGCTTCCAGCCCGGACACCCTCGAGCGACTCCTCGAAATTCTCGCCGATCGGCCGCTGCTCCGAGGGCCGTGGGTCGATCTCGACGAAGAGGCATGGCGACTGGCCGGCGAGGCCGACCAGGTGATCTCGCACTACGCCCGCGGCAACGACACGATCGAGGCAGTGACGGGCGCCCCGCCGACGGGCATCGTCCGGCTCGATCCCGACGCCAATGCCGACACACTCACCTTGCTGCGCACCGCCGGGGCGGTGACGGTTCTCGTCACCGACAACCAGCTGAGCGCACGAACGCTTGCCACGTCGCCGGTGCAGCCGTTCCAGATCCTCGACTCCAACGGTGTGGCGATGACCGCACTTCGGTTCGATGAGGCACTCCACACCACGCTCGCTCATCCCGACCCCGAACTCGCCGCCTATCACGCGATCGCTGAGCTCACGGCGCTCGCCGAGGAAGCCACGACCGACCTCGGCGTGCTCCTCGACCTCGACCGCATCAACCACGACGTCCTCGCGCGGGTCCTCGATGGCATCGACGATCGCCGCAGTCTCCGAGTCGCCTCGGTCGAGACGCTGGCCGAGCGTGACCTCGCAAGGATCGGCAGCGACAGCCTGCGGGGAACGCTGCTCCCCACAGAAGCTCCAGAGGTCAGCGAACTCGCTGCCGACCTCGAGTCAGCGACCGCAGGGGTCGCCACCCTGGCTCGCATGTTCGACCCCGAGATCGCTCTCGTTGCACCGTTTGTCGATCAGTTGCAGGCTGCGCTGTCCGCCGACCTCGATCCTTCCGAGACCGCCGACTTCGTCGCACGGGTCAACCTCGAGGTGCGCCAACTCAGCTCCGGCATCGAGATCGGCGACAGCGAGCGAATCACCCTCACCGATCGTCGAACCGACCTGCCGCTCACCATCATCAACGGTCAACAACTCCCGATCCGAGTCGAACTCCTTCTGACCGCCGAGAAGATCCGGTTCCCCGACGGCGACCGACTGTCCCTCACCATCGAACCCGGTGAGAACGAGCTGACCGTGCGCGTCGAGACACTGGCCTCTGGCGATGCACGCGTCACCGCCACGGTGGTCTCGCCCGGAGGGTTCTTCGAACTGGGGACGGGCACCGTCGACATTCGATCCACCGCGATCTCGGGGCTCGGATTGCTGATCTCGATCGTCGCCCTTCTCATCCTTGCGGTCTGGTGGATCCGCACGATCCTCCGTGTCCGCCGCAACCGAGTCGCTGCTACGGTCTCGGCCGCGGCTGCCCAGGAATCAGATGTCGAAGAACAGGCGCCGACCGAGGGGGAATCGTGACCGTTCGCATCGTCACCGACAGTGCTTGTGATCTTCGCGGCGAGGAGGTCGAGCAATACGGAATCGAGGTCGTGCCACTCTCGATTCGCTTCGGCGACGACGAATACGTCGACCGCGAGGAACTCACCGTCACCGACTTCTACCGGCTACTCGAGGGCTCCGACGAACTCCCCGAGACCGCCGCTCCGGCTCCCGGCAAGTTCGACGCGGCGTTTCGCCGCCAACTCGATACCGGAGCCAGCGGCGTCGTCTGCATCAACATCTCCGCCGCGCTGTCCGCCACGATGCAGTCGGCCCAGACCGCAGTCGACAACCTGAAGACCGACCTGCCCGACGCCGATGTGCAGGTCGTCGACAGTCGCTCGATCACTGCGGGGCTCGGATCGATCGTGATCGCGGCCGCCCAGATGGGAGTCGACGGCGCATCGGTCGACGAGATCGTGGCCGCGGTCGAGGGCCTGAGCGACCGCACCCAGGTCTTCGGCACGCTCGACACACTCGAAAACCTCAAAAAGGGTGGTCGCATCGGTGGAGCACAGGCTCTTCTCGGCTCCATGCTGGCCATCAAGCCGATCCTCGACCTGTCGAGCGGCGAGGTCGAGGAAGCCGGCAAGCAGCGAACCCGCAAGAAGGCCCTCGGCTGGCTGCGTGACAAGCTGATCGAGGTCGGAACGGTCGAAAACCTGGCCGTCATGCACGGCGACGCCCCGGACCTCGACGTGTTCCTGGAGATGATCAGCGACCTTGTCGACATCGACTCGATCCGCATCGAGAAGATCGGCCCCGTGGTCGGAACCCATGGCGGGCCCCGGGTAATGGGCCTCGCGTTCCAGACGCCCGCCTGAGTTCGTGGCGAAGCCGCGGAAGCGGCGACGGCTCCAACCAGTAGCTTGCGCGTCGTGGGATCGATCGAGACCGGGCAAGTGCTCGATGGGCGTTATCGCATCGTCGCCCGCCGAGCCGCGGGCGCCACCGCGACCGTCTGGAAGACCGAGGACGAATTCCTTCGCCGTCTCGTGGCCGTGAAGGTCCTTCATCCTCATCTCGCCGCCGACGCCGACCTCCGCGCCCGCTTCATCGAAGAAGCTCGCACCGCGGCAACCGTCACACACCCGAACCTGGTGGCGGTCTACGACTCGATCACCGAACAGCCGGGAATCGTGCTCGAGTGGGTGGAGGGCTTGGACCTCCGTCAGCGCCTCGACCAGGGACCCCTGAGTGCAGCGGAGACGATCGAGCTCGGCGCATCGATGTGCGAAGGACTGGCCGCACTTCATGAGCGGTCGCTCGTACATCGCGACGTAAAGCCGGCCAACATTCTTCTCGACACGCGCGGGTTGCCAAAGCTCACCGACTTCGGAATCGCCACAGCCAACGCGGGTGACCGCACCGCCACCGGTGTCGTCCTTGGCACCGCCAAGTACCTGGCGCCTGAACAAGTGCGTGGCCAGGAACTCGACGGTCGGACCGATGTGTTCGCGCTGGCCGCCGTCCTCTACGAAGCCTTGAGCGGCCGAGCGCCTTGGGCTCGAGAGGGCGACCTTCCCACCGCGCTGGCCCGACTGGAAGAAGCGCCGGCCGACCTTCGGGTCACACATCCGTCGATATCTCACGCGCTGACGACGGCGATCATGCGCGGCCTCGAGCGCGAGCCTGCCGACCGCTGGGCGGACGCCGCGGCGTTCGGCCGGGCACTAAGGGACAACGCTCCGCTCACCGTTGCCCAGCCCGCGGCAAGCGACCCACCGGCCGGTTCTCCCACTCGACCGGTGCGACCTCGTCGCCGCCGATGGCCTCGAATCGTCGGTGTGCTTGTCCTCATAGCCATCGGTCTCCTCGGCTGGACGCTTGTCAGCTCGATCCTCCGCGACACTCCCCCGTCGACTGCCGAGCTCGACCCGGCTGACGCTGCAGGTATCGCCATCCGAACGGCCGAGGCATTCGACCCTGAGGGATCAGGTGTGCCGGGCGAACACAACGACCGGGCGCGACTCTCCATCGACCTCGACCCCTCCACCAGCTGGCCCACGGAGAGCTACGAGGATCGGGGACTCGGCGTGAAGTCCGGGGTGGGTCTGGTGTTGGCGCTCGACCGGGTGCACGACGTCAACGAGGTGACCGTCCGAACCGTCGACGCGGCCGATTGGGCCGCGGAGATCCGGGTGACGACCGGCGTCGACGCGGCGGAAGCAAGGTCGATTGCCGACTTCGGCCCGATCGTCGGAGGCGGAACCGGTCTCGGACCGGTCGCGACGCTGGCCGTCGATGCCACCGGCGACACCGTGGTCGTCTGGATCACGGATCTCGGCGCCGGAGCAACCCCGGTACGCCTCTCGATCAGCGAGATCACGATCCGATGAGGCCCGACCCCCGAAGTCGGTTCGGCTAGGGTCCGCGGATCGCTCGAATGGACGAAACGACGCTGATCAGCGCCGCACAGCGAGGCGACCAGAAGGCGCTCGACCAGCTGCTGCGGCTGCATCAGGACCGCATCCATGCGGTCTGTCGTCGACTCGCGGGCAACGACGCCGATGCACTCGATGCAACGCAGGAGGCATTGATCGCCATCGTAAAGGGATTGCCTCGCTTCGACGGGCGCGCGAAGTTCTCCACGTGGGCCTATCGGGTCGCCACCAACGCTTGCCTCGACGAGCTTCGACGCCGAGGCCGGCGCCCCGACCCTGGACTTCCCGAGTTCGAGACCGCGACGCTCTCGCCCGTGGGTGGCTCGTCGCCTCGCGATCCGGCAGAGACCGTCTCGGCTCGCATCGATGTGGATCGTGGACTCAGCGACCTCCCGGAAGAATTCAGAGCGGCGGTCGTTCTTCGCGATGTCATCGGGATGGACTACGCCGAGATCGGCGACGTGCTCGACATCGCGCCCGGGACCGTTCGCTCGCGCATCGCCCGCGGTCGTTCGCGCCTCGCCGACGCAATCTCCGGGAACCAGAACACCCCCGACGAACGTCAGACTCCATAGCCCATGACCGACCACTCGCTTCCCGACGACGAGCTCCTCTCGTCCTCCCTCGACGGTGAACTCACCGACGAGGAAGCAGCGCGTCTCGAGGTCCGATTGACCGCTGAGCCCGCACTGGCCGAGCGCCTCGACGCGCTGCGCGCAGCCGAGGCGATGGCATCGACACCGGTCACGCCGTTGGCGGCCAACGACGCCGAACGAATGATCGCCGTCGCCCTGGCGGCAAGCACGACGACCGCCGACAACGTGACCGACCTTGCCGCCGCAGCGGGCCGCCGGAGGGCGTGGCCGGCCCGGATGGCCACAATCGCGGCCGCGGTGATCGCCCTCGCGATCGCTGTTCCCGCGCTACGAGCGATCGATCCGGGAAGCGACAGCGACGATGCTGGCTCAGCCGACACCGCAGCTGATGCGTTCGACGGCGAATCCCTCGTCGAGTCGGCGGGTGACGACTCGACGGAAGCCGACATGGCCACTGAGGCGCTCTCGGTCACCGACGATGACACGGCCGACAGCGACATGGGTGGAAGTGTCGACGACACCTCGGACGCCGCACAGGACGAGGGGGTCGGCAGTGACGACGCCGAGCGCGAATTCGATGAGAGCGTCACCAACCTCGCCTCCTCGATCCTCGGCTACAGCCCCGATGGCGACTTCGATCCACTCCCGTCCGATCTCGGTGATTTCGGCACCGTCGGCGCACTGAGCGTCGCCGCGAGCGTTGATTGGACGCAATACCTGTCGGACACCGTCACCTCGACGACCACCGCGCCGGCAAACAACTCCACACCGACGGAGGACCCCGCAGCAACCATCGAGGGCGCCTTTGCTCGACTGAATCAACTCGGGCTCGGCGCTTGTCCGGACATCCTCGAAGGGATGGTGGGCCGCGTCGACGGGACTCCCGTCATCGCCCTCGACTACGCAACCGCGACGGTTGCCGGTGACCCCGTCACCGTCGGGCTCTTCGAGATGTCCGACGACCGGGCGACGGTCGTCATCATCGATCAGACCACATGCGAGATCGTCGACGTCATTCTCGGCTAGCGACCTGATGCGGCCGCGGAACACGGCGGATAGGCTCGCTCGCCATGGCCGACGACACCCCCACCGGGCAAGACGACTGGATTGCCGGAGCCGCTGACTCGATTGTCGGCTATGTCGACAAGGCCCGCAGCATCGGCACCGACAACGCCGTCATCGCCCTCCGCGCGATCGTCTTCGGTCTGGTGGCTGTGGTGTTCGGCATCGCTGCAGTGATCTTCAGCGTCGTGTTGCTCATCCGGATTGCCGACGCCTATCTGCCGATCGGCGCCGGGGTCGGCGATGCAACATGGGCAGCCCATCTACTCATCGGCGCCATGCTGGCCATGCTCGGCTTTGGGCTGTGGGCCAGTCGCAAGACCACCAGCATGAGGAATTTCTGGATCGCGGGCGTCGTTGACCTGTTGGTCCTGGTCGTCATCGGCTGCTACGCCGCATTTGGCTGACAGTTCCTCCACGCCTCTTCCCCACCTCACGCCTTCAGGAGTTCTCATGAGCGAAGTTCGCGACGTCATCATCATCGGATCGGGGCCCGCCGGGCTCACCGCGGCGATCTACTCAGCTCGCGCCAACCTCGCGCCGCTGGTGCTGGAGGGCGAACCCAGCAGCACGAGCGATCAGCCCGGTGGCCAGCTGATGCTCACCACTGATGTCGAAAACTATCCCGGTTTCCCGGACGGAATCATGGGACCGGAATTGATGCAGAACTTCCGCAATCAAGCCCTTCGTTTCGGTGCCGAGATCCAGACCGTCAAGGCATCGAAGGTCGACTTCTCGGCTCGCCCGTTCGGCGTTTGGGTCGGCAACCCCGACACAGCCGAGCCGACACATCGAGCCAACTCGATCATCGTTTCCACCGGTGCCCAGTCCCTCATGCTCGGACTTCCCAACGAGAACGAACTCGTGGGTCACGGTCTGTCGACATGTGCGACCTGCGACGGCTTCTTCTTCCGCGACCAGGAAATCGCCGTGGTCGGTGGCGGCGACTCGGCAATCGAGGAGGCGAGCTTTCTCACCCGTTTCGCCAGCAAGGTCACGCTCATCCATCGCCGTGACGAGTTCCGGGCCTCGAAGATCATGCAACAACGGGCCTTCGACAATCCCAAGATCGAGATCATGTGGGACACCGTCGTCGAGGAATACTTGGGCGACGGTCAGATCGCCGGGCTCAAGCTTCGCAACGTCCACACGGACGAAGTGAACGATGTTCAGTACAGTGGTGTCTTCGTTGCAATCGGGCACAAGCCCAACACCGATCTCTTCGCCGGCCAGCTCGACATGAAGGACAACGGCTACTTGGTCACGCAGCCCGATTCGTCCTACACCAACGTCGATGGCGTGTTCGCCTGCGGCGACGTGCAGGACGACATCTATCGCCAGGCCATCACCGCGTCCGGGTCCGGCTGCATGGCGGCTATCGATGCCGAACGCTGGCTCGAAGACCAACACGGCTAGGGTCCAGAACGCGGGTGGCATCGCCCGAATGGAATAGCGCTGGCGTCGCTGGCGTTCCATTACGAGAGCACACGAATAGTTCAGGTCATCAGAGAGGACCACATCATGGCTGGAGCAGTAGGCACCCTTTCGGACGCCACCTTCGACGAAGAAATCGGCAGCGCCACCACTCCGGTGTTGGTCGACTTCTGGGCCGAGTGGTGTGGGCCCTGCAAGATGATCGCCCCGATTCTCGAAGAGATCGCCGACGAGAACGGTGACGCGATCAAGATCGCCAAGCTCAACGTCGACGAAGCGGCCGACATCGCCCGCCGTTTCGAGGTGATGAGCATCCCCACCATGATCCTGTTCAAGGATGGCGAAGAGGCCAAGCGCATCATCGGCGCCAAGCCCAAGCAGGCGTTGCTCGACGACATCGCCGAGTACCTGTAGTTCCGCGGTTCCCGCGGGGCAGTATCCTCGGCGGCAATGGCGTCGCCGACCCCTTCATCAGAGCCCACCGGGTTGCCGCTTCGTCGTGGCGACGACGGTCCTGCCGTGCGCGATCTTCATCGTCGCTTGGCGGCCGCGGGTTTCCACGACACTGGTGACGTCGAACAATTCGACGACCACACCGAGAAGGCGATGCGCGAGTTTCAGGCTTCGCGTCGGCTGGTCGAAGACGGCATTTGTGCGCGTCAGACCTGGTCAGCGCTTGTCGATGCCGACTATCGCCTGGGCGATCGCATGGTCTATCTGCGTTCCCCCATGACCCGCGGTGACGATGTCACCGATCTCCAGCAGCGGCTCGGAAGCCTCGGCTTCGATGCGGGCTGGCTTGACGGCATCTTCGGCCCCGACACCGAGCGAGCCGTTCGAGACTTCCAACACAATCAGGGCGTCACCTCTGATGGTGTCGTCGGGCGAGAGACCGTCGCCGCGTTCGAACGCCTGGCCGGCCGCCGCTCCGGTGAGAAAACGGTCGCCGAAGTGCGAGACCTCGAGCGTCTCCGCAACCACACTGGCGTGGTGGGGCAACGGCTCGTCATCGGCGAAGCCGGTGGGCTCCCCGCGATCGTGGATGGCCTGGCTCGGCGACTGCGCCTCGACGGCGCCGAGGTTCTCACACTGCATCAGCCCGATCTGTCTGATCAGGCCCGAGCCGCCAATGAATGGGATGGCAGCGCCTACCTCGGCCTCACCCTCGCTGACGAGGGGAACCAACTCTCCTACTTCGAGATCGAAGGCTTCACCTCCCATGGCGGCCGGTCATTGGCCGGTCACTGTGCCGGTGCTCTCACCTCGCTTCTCGACCAGACGGTCGCAGCCGCAGGCATGCGCCTACCCATCTTGCGCGAGACCCGTATGCCGGCGGTGTGGTGTCGCTTGGGTCCCGCCCACATCGTCGTCGAACACGCCGCCGCCGTCACTGACGCATTGAGGGACGCAGTCACGGCATGGTGCGAGGACACGTCTGACGAAAGCCAGGACCAGGGCCACGACACTCCGGATACTCCAACGTGATCGAATCTTGTGTCAGTACAACTGACAGAAGATTTGGTTAGACGACAGTTCCCGGCGGAGTGATCACACGATAGATCCGCTCGAGATCATCGAGATCTGCAAAGTCGACCACCAGTTTCCCAGGTCCCTTCCCGAGCTTCACCGCCACTCGCGTCGACAATCGCGCCGCAAGCAACTCCTCGAGTTCGAGGACTGCCGGCGCCGGGAGGATCGTCGAGGCATCGCTCGCTCCCTCATTGCCGCTCGCCGCAGGCTCGCTGGCCACCGGCTCTCCTGGCTCCTCTGCGTCCACATCCGCCTTCAGAAGTTCCTCGACCTGGCGGACCGTCAGACTTTCAGACACGATCTGCTTGGCCAAGCGTTCCTGCTCGCCGCGATCGGGGGTGGACAACAGCGCTCGGGCATGACCCGCGCTGATCTGATCTTCTACCACGAGTCGCTGCACGGCAGGGGGGAGCTGCAGAAGACGAATGGTGTTCGCCACTGCGGAACGGCTTCGCCCGACACGTGTGGCAACCTCGTCCTGGGTGAGCGAGAAGTCCTCGATGAGTTGCTGATAGGCGGCCGCTTCTTCGAGTGCATTCAGGTCTTGGCGGTGGAGGTTTTCCACGACCGCGGTCTCGAGGCTGGCGAGATCGTCCACGCCTCGAACGAGCGCCGGGATCGCGGGAAGACCCGCACGTTTGGCCGCACGCCAACGGCGCTCCCCCGCGATGAGCTCATAGCCACCCTCGTCATTCTCGCGAACGACGATCGGTTGGATGACCCCAACCTCTGCCACCGAGGCCGCCAGCGAGGCCAGGGTTTCTTCAACAAAATGTTCTCTTGGCTGGTACCGGTTCGGGACCACATCATTGACATCGATCTCGCGATAGAGGGCTCCCTCTGTCGTGACATCCGCCGGGATCAGCGAACTGAGCCCTTTTCCAAGTCCGCTACGCTTCGCCACCGAGAATCTCCTTTGCGAGCTCGCGGTAGGCAATCGCACCACGAGACATGGGATCGAACGCAGTGATCGGCTGACCGAACGACGGCGCTTCACTCAGCCGGACCGTACGAGGAATCACCTGCCGGCAGACCTTGGCACCAAAGTGTTCACGTACTTCATCGGCCACCTGACCTGAGAGCTTCGTACGGGCATCGAACATCACCAGCACGATGGTGCTCAGGTCGAGGGTCGGGTTGAGATTGCGGGTGACCAGGTCGACGTTGCGAATCAACTGGCCGAGACCTTCGAGCGCGTAGTATTCGGTCTGGATCGGAACGAGCACTTCGTTGGCCGCCGTGAGCCCGTTGATCGTGAGAAGGCCGAGCGACGGGGGACAGTCGATCATCACGATGTCATAGTCATCGGCCACCGACGCTATCGCCTCCTTCAACTTACGTTCACGATTGAGAGCCGGAACGAGTTCGATCTCAGCTCCCGCGAGATCTAGGCTCGCCGGCGCCACATAGAGGCCCTTCACGGAGACAGGCTCGATGACATCCTCGATCGGGACGTCCTGCAGCAGCACGTCGTAGAGCGAGTAGTCGAGTTGGCGCGGGTTCAGGCCGAGCCCAGTGCTGGCGTTCGCCTGGGGGTCGAGATCGACAATGAGGACACGTTGTCCGAGCTCAGCGAAGCAGGCGCCCAAGTTGACGGTCGTCGTCGTCTTGCCCACTCCACCCTTCTGGTTTGCCACCGCGAAGATACGGGGTCCGGACGCGTCACTCGCGTCCTCTTGCACGAATGCCACGAGGCACTCTCCCTTCGTTGGAGCTCATGCCCGTCAAGAAGTTCGGACGCGCTGAGCCTCGTCATCCTCGCCGCTGGGCTCTAGCGGGTCAAGCACCCTTGTGGAAAACTCTGGGACTTTTCCCCAGAACGTCGGCCGATGCACTCGTTCTCATCGATGTTTCACGTGAAACAGCCAGGTTGCTGATCAGAACTGTTCCACGTGAAACATCGAAGCTGAACTGAGCAACTCGGCGCCGAGCCCGCTTCTACAGGATGGGGGACCGTCGCCGGGCCGCTGGTCGGCGCGGCCAACTCGATGGCACCGCGCTGCCCAGCTCCACAAACACGTACTGCGCATCGTCGGCGCTTACTTGCTCTCTCAGCCGCAGGTCGAGTCGTCGGGCACCGTCAGACCATCGGCGACGGGTCTCATCTGTTACCGAGACCGACAGCACGCCGGACAAGTTCAGCAGTGGCAACGCACACTCCGCCAACTCATCGACAGGCCCGAACGATCGGGCGACCACCAGATCGTAGGAGCCCCGATGCGCCGCGACGTGACCGAGTTCCTCGGCTCGCGTGTGGAGAACCTCTACCCGCGCCGAGAGCCCCAATGCCCGCACTGCACTCTGCGCGTATTCGCATCGCCGCGCATTGGCGTCGACCAACGTCCATGTCGACTGCGGGCGTAGTGTCGCCAGGATCACGCCCGGAACGCCGGCGCCCGTGCCGAGATCGATCGCCGCGAACTCGTCGTCAACGCGACACGCGGCCGGGAGGTACCCGGCCGCGTGATCGACTATCTCTTCTGTTGTAGCACTTCCCAGGACGCCCGCCTTGCGAGCTGGGATCCAGGCCGCATCGAGAGCGGACCAATCGGAAGTGCTCATTACCGTTACGCCGGAGCGATCACCACGCGACGCTGCGAGTCCTCACCCTCAGAGTGGGTGTCGACTCCCTCTTCGTCGGTGAGCGCATCGTGCACGACCTTGCGATCGGCTGCCGACATGGGTTCGAGTGAACGAGCCTTGCCGGACGAACGGACCTCCTCAGCCTGAGCGCGGGAGAAGTTGGTAAGTGCTTCCGCCCGCCGGGCGCGCACTCCACCGACGTCAACGCGAATGCGACCGTTGCGGCTACTCCCCGCCTGACGCTGCAGAACCGTACGAACGAGCTCGTCGATCGCTCCGGCCGTTGTGCCGCGTCGACCGATCATCCGGCCGAGATCGTCCCCGGACACCGTGATGCGAATCTCTTCCTCATCGATGTCTTCGCGGTTGAACTCCACCGACGTACCGAAACAGTCAGCCAGACCCTTGACGAATGTCTCGGCCAAGTCAGCTTGTTCGGGCAGCGGCATAGTTGCCTCGTCGTCGCGCATAGTCTTCTCTCTCTTCTCGCCACGTGAGCTGGCGTTGCCGGATTGTGTCTTCTGCTGTTGCTTCTGCTTGTCACCGCTATTCTTGCGGCTTCCGTCGCTCGATGCACGGTTGTTGTTGTCAGCCGACTTCGTGTCGTTCGACTTGTTCCCCGAGGAGCTCTTCTGGTTGCGGTTACGACCGCCACCTCGGTTGTTGCTCCCCTTCTGCGGGCTCTTGCCGCCACGGCTTCGACCGCGTCGGCGATCATCTTTGGCCCTCGGGGCCGCCGGTGCCACACGGGCACGAACCCGAGCCTCTTCTTTGACACGGCCAAGGAACCCTGTCTTCACATCCGAAACCACCTCGAACTCAGCGTCATCTCCATGGACGCCGAGCCGGTCGAGGGCTCGTTCCTTTGCTTCATCGATCGATGAACCGGTGCTTTCGACCCATTCCATCGTTTGTCTCCTCTCATGCGGGCGCAGGCAGGATCGATTCACCATCCATGGGCCACTGCTGCACTCCCCCGACGCGGTCGTCGAGCGGGTGTGGTGGCGCGGTGATCGACGCTACTTCTTGCGCTTTTTGTGTTGCGGTGACCCGGGATCGGTGGTTCGTCCACCACTACGGGCCTGACGGCTCGGTGCCTTGCCAGTTCGGCCGGCACCTGATGCCTTCGCGCTCTGCTTCTTACCTGACTGCTTATTGCTCGACTGTTTGTTACTCGACTGCTTACCACTCGACTTCTTCGACTGCGGCTTGGTGGCAACCTCACCGCGTTTCGGTGTCGGCTCACCCTTTTTCGGAGTGGTGCGACCACCACCGCGTTCGGCCCCGCTTTTGCCGGACGACTTGTCGTCTTCTCGCTGCTTTGCCAGCAGCACACCCGGACTCTCGTCACCCTTGTAGAGCGACTGCGTGATGTAGGCCTGCTGGCCGATGCGGTAGAGGTTGGAGACGACGAAGTAGATCACCAACGCGGCCGGCATTGTGAAGCTGAACACCGGCAGCATGAAGGGCAGAATCTTCATGATCATCTGCTGTTGAGGGTTCACCTGAGCGCCGGTGTTGCGACCCTGGATCTGCCGCTGCTGGTAGAGGCTGCTGACCAGGACGATCACGATGAGCAGCAGGTAGGGGAGCGACGAGAAGATGTTGTCGCTGAGCACCTCTTGGGCCGAGCGAGACAAGTCGATCCCGAACGACAGCATCTCGGTATCGCCAACGAGATCTTGATACATGTCGCTGTCGACGGGAAGATTCTCGGGATCGAACGTTCGTTCGGTGCGGTCGATACCGTGACCGTCGAGGACGCCATCTGCGCCTATTCGACCTGAGGTCCAACCAATCTGGCTGCCGATGTCGGTCGCTCGCCGAGTGACACCCTGCACCACGCGAAACAGCACCAGGAAGATGGGAAGCTGAATGAGCATCGGCAGACAGCCACCCAAAGGGTTGATGCCGTTCTCTTGATAGAACGCCATCAACTCTTCGTTCATCTTCTGCCGGTCGTCCTTGTACCGGTTCTGGATGGCCTTGAGTTCTGGCTGAAGTCGCTGCATCTGCAGCATCGACTTGGTGCTCTTCAGTGTCAGCGGAGTGGCGACCACCATGACCGCCAGCGTGAGCAACACGATGGAAAGGCCATAGCTCTGGCCCACCACTTCGTAGAAGAAGGCAAGAATGTCGGCGATGAAGTTGAACATCTAGAGCTCCTGAGAGGCAGGGACCGGGTCGTAGCCGTGGGTACCCCACGGGTGACACCGGCAAAGTCGTTTGGTGGCGAGCCAGCCACCGCGAGCCGCACCGTGGCCCTCGAGGGCCTCCAGTGCGTAGTTCGAGCAAGACGGCACATGTCGACACGGCGAAGGCCGGCCGGCGAAGAGACGCTGATAGCCACGCACACCGGAACGAAGGACGCGCGCGATCGGACTCATCGGACCGATGCAGCTGAGAGAAGAGTCGACATGGTGTGGCGCAACGTGGTGTGTGACCAGTCGTCGATCGACGCGGTGACCCTAATCAGGTGATCACCTCGAGCGGGAAAGGCGGGATCCTCTTGATGAAGATCGTGCACCACCGCACGAATTCGCCGACGGGTTCGGTTGCGGGCCACCGCATTTCCCACTGAACGTGGGATTGCGAACGCTATACGCGCGTTCTCTGCGGTGGACTCCAACCGGGAGACCAGTCGAATCGGCCCACGGCCGTGACGGACACCTTCAGCACGTAGTCGTACGAAGTCCGCTCGGCCGGCGAGCCGATCGATCACGCCGACAAGCGGGCGCGGCCCCTCTGGCGACGAGAGCGAAGAACAGCGCGTCCTCCGCGGGTGCTCATACGCGAACGGAAACCATGCTTCTTTGCCCGCTTGCGCACGTTGGGCTGATACGGCCGCTTCATTGTGATCCTCCGGATGCCGCGGGCAGGAGTCGGCGCCGCGGGTTTGTCGGTGTCTGCGAGGAGAAACCGATGACGTCAACGTGTCACGGTATGGCCCACGAGAGTAGTCAACAACCAGTGAAGGCAAGGCATTCTGTTGGCTCGAAGCGCACTGAAGGTCGTTCAGCTTGAATGACAATCGTGTCATTTAATGTTCCACAGGTGTAATTCGTTTGGGGAAAACCGTCTCTGAACTGGCTCTTCGCGAGGTCTTCGATCTTCGGCTTGCGGGTATCCACAGCATTGCTATGTTGCCCGCCCACGCCGGTCGGAGTGCGTATGTGGTGAGTGGCATTTTTGCCATTTGCCACCGTCTCTTTCCGGGGGGAGTACGGAGGGTCGTCCACACCTGTGGACGCGGCTGTGGAGACACAATTGCACGTGGAAGATATAGGCGACGCTGATGGTCTTTGGACCACCTGCGCAGAAAGCATTCGCGCACAGGTGAGTGACGCCGTTTGGCGTACCACTTTCAGTGGGGCGAAGGCAGTGGCATTCGACGAAGGCGAGCTCGTCATCGTGGTGCCCAACGGATTACAAAAGGAGAGAATCGAAGGCCGCTACCTCGGTCTTGTCCAGGACGCCATCGAGGAGACCAGCACCGATGTGACGGTGCGCGTCGAGATCGACACCGACTGGGACGAGGTCGCGTTCGATGTGCCGGCCGCCGATCTGCGTTCGGCAGGTGACCCCCCGCCGGTTCCCGCGGTAGTCGCCGGGCTCGAGGGCATGCGCGACGAGAAGTTCACGTTCGAGCACTTCGTGATCGGCCCGTCGAACCGGTTTGCCCACGCTGCGGCGCTTTCCGTGGCCGAAACACCCGCCGCGAGCTACAACCCCTTGTTCATCCACGGCGATTCCGGCCTCGGCAAGACCCACCTTCTGCGCGGCATTGCGCACTATGTGGCCGATCACTACCCCACCTACCGGGTGCGCTACGTCTCTACCGAGACGTTCCTCAATGAGTTTGTCGAAGCCATCCGCACGAACACGCAACCCGAGTTCAAACGACGTTATAGAGACAATGACGTCCTTTTGATCGATGACATCCAGTTCCTTGAAGGAAAGGAGGGCCTCCAGGAGGAGTTCTTCCACACCTTCAACGAACTGCACCAGAACAACAAGCAGATCGTGCTGTCCTCCGATCGCACACCGGATGCGATTCCCACACTCGAAGATCGACTTCGTAGTCGGTTCAAGTGGGGTCTCATCACCGACATTCAGCGGCCCGACCTCGAGACCCGGCTCGCGATTCTGCGCCGCAAGGCCGAATCCAAGACAATCGAGATCCCGGACGACGTCTTCACCTTCATCGCCGAGAACATCACCGACTCGATCCGTGAACTCGAAGGTGCACTGATCAAGGTGACGGCGTACGCGAACCTCACGCAACAGCCACTGGACCGTGACCTCGCCGCACTCGTGCTCAGCGACCTCATTGCCAGCGCCGAGAAGCCACCCGTCACTGCGGAGCGCATTATCGACCTCACGGCCGAGATGTTCGGCTTCGAGGTCGAGTCGATCACCGGTGGCTCGCGACGACGACCACTCGTCGATGCACGCCAGGTTGCGATGTACGTGACCCGCAACATGACCGACCTCTCGTTCCCGGATATCGGTAAGGCCTTCGGCAACCGTGATCACACCACCGTGATGCACGCGGTCCGCAAGATCGAAGCTCGCATGGGCGAGCGGCAACAGATCTTCGACAAGGTGACCGAACTCCAACACCGTCTCAATCATCCGAAGTGATCGGTGTGGACGAGTCTGGGGACGGCATGGGCATCAGGACTGGACGCCCGTGCACAAACTCGACCCATATCCACCAAGCTGACCACTCGTCGTCACACACTGTGACCGCGCGGGGACACCGTGGGGACGCGACATCCGCGTCATTTCACGGCAGACTCGAGTCCTTCCACAATCCACAAGCCCTATGGACTGCTATTAACGAAGAGTCCATACGACAGGGAGAAGTAACCGCACCATGGGCCTGAAGTTCCGATGTGAACGAGATGTACTCGCCAAAGCCCTCGCCGATGCCGGTCGAGCTGTAACCACGCGAGGAGGCGCGCTCCCGGTTCTCGCCGGTGTGCGCCTCGAGCTCTCCGGTGATCAACTCACCATCACGGGCAGCGACCTCGATCTCACGATCTCGACAACCATCGAAGTCTCGGGTTCCGAGGACGGCGTCGCCGTGCTGCCGTCGAAGCTCGCCTCTGATGTGGTTCGCTCCGTGCGCGCCGGCGGGGTCGACATCTCGATCGAAGACGACGACGCCCGGATTGTTGCCGCGCCCTCGGAGTTCGCCATCCGCATCATTCCGGCTGATGAGTTCCCTGAGCTCTCTGCACCGGAAGGCGACGCCGTCACGCTCGATGCCGGTGCGTTCAAAGCAGCGATCGAGCAGGTCGAGAAGGCGGCGTCGTCCGATGATGCTCGTCCGATCCTCACCGGCGTGCTGATGGCCGCGGAAGAGGGTGGTCTCCGGCTGGTCTCCACCGACTCCTATCGATTGTCGGTGCGTGATCTCGAAGGCACGTCGATCCTCGGCGAAGGGCAGAAGGTTCTCGTTCCGAGCCGGGCGCTCAAAGAACTGGCTCGCGTTGTAGGCGAGGAAGAATCAATCACCTTGCGGCTCGGCGAACGTGATGCCGGCTTCGAAGTGGGGAGTGTGTCGGTCACCACGCGTCTGATCGAAGGCGAGTTCCCGAACTATCGCGGCCTGATTCCCACGAATCACCCCAACCAGCTCACAGTCGACCGCACCACGCTGCTCGATGCCGTTCGTCGTGTCCGTCTGCTGGCTCAGGAGTCCACCCCGGTGAGGATGGCGATGTCTGCTGACGGGCTCGAGCTCGTGGCGGTCACGCAGGACGTTGGCCAGGCTCACGAATCCGTCGATGAAGCGAAGTACAACGGCGAGGATCTCACCGTTGCCTTCAATCCCGAATATCTGATCGACGGCATCGAAGTGGCGCCGGGTGATGAGATCACTCTGGAAACCGTTGACGAGCTGAAGCCAGCGCTGCTGAAGTCAGCCGAAGATCCGAACTTCCTGTATCTGCTGATGCCGGTGCGGGTCAGCTGACTTCGGCCTCAGGAGGGCGAGCAGTCTCATGGGGATGTTCGATTCGTCGCGCCTCGAAGGCGAGCGTCAACAGGATCAGCACGTCGATGGCGACGAGCAACCAGATGCCGGCGAGTGAGCCACCGACAAGAAGCAAGACGGTGAGAGCGACGATCGCAAGCCCGCGTTCGGGCGGAACCACGTGGAAAGCTCGCAGGGCCGACAGCTCGACCGCTCCGAAGAACATGCCCAACCCGATCAGCAGCATCACGCGAAATTCCAAGGGAAGCTCGTCCTTGGGATGGAGGGTGATCTCCTCCAGAGCAGCGGCGGACATGATGACACCGCCGACGATCAGCGAGTGCATGTAGGTGTAGACATCGCGGGCAAACTGCGGTCGGGCGGGGCCCTCGAGCTCCTCGAGGCGGTGTTCAAGCACCTTCTGCGGTCGATCGAAGTACGCCCACCAGAGCAATGCGGCGAACAATCCGGCGAAGATGAGCGAAGCCGTGGTCTCCGCGGGCAGACCGGCATCGTCGCTGAGGGCATCGAGGACAGGGACGGCGATCGCCACGATGATCTCGCCGAGCGCGATGATGATGATGAGAGCGTGTCGTTCGGCGAAGTGGCCGGCTCGCACCACCCAATCCCCCCGGCCTGCCTTGATGGTGCCGTAGGCGATGATCAAGATAGCGACGACCCAGATGCCGACCCGTGTGCCCTTGTCCGAGATAGCGGCGCCGACCAGGAACATCACCATCGCGATGGCATTCGGGATCGCGTAGAGAATGGCCGATTTCCACTCCGGCGACCCGACCGGGGAGGCCATGACCATGAGTACGAGACCCATGGACAAGATCACGACGACGGATCCGGCGAACAGCCAGCCCCCGTCTTCGAGTGCTGTTCCCAACGCCGCAGCCATGGGGACCGAAGCCACCGTTGCGATCAACAGGATGAATTGCACGTTGCGGGCGTGGGCGGAGACGGCGTTTGCGGCCCAAGTGAACTGGGTCCATGGGAGCCAGAGCATCCAGAACAGCAGCGCTGCTTGCAGCATGCCCTCGGTATCAGGATGGTGAACGAGATGTGAGACGAGCTGCGCGAAAGCGAAAACGAAAGCGAGGTCGAAGAACAGCTCGACGGGATTCGCCGCGAAGTCTTCCGACATGTCGGGCCGGCGAATCCATCCGCGCTGGTCGGTGGGATCGTCCGAGGAGGTCATTGATCCCGACTCTAGAACGCGCTGGTGGCGAGGCGGCCGACCGACGGTCCGGCCAGCTAGCTTGACCATCTGTGCTGATCCGGACGCTCGAGCTCCAGAACTTCCGGTCTTACGCCGACGCCACGCTGGAACTCTCCGATGGTCTGACGGCCATCGTGGGGGAGAACGGGCAGGGCAAGACAAATCTGCTCGAGGCCATCAGTTGGATCGCCGGGATGGGATCTTTTCGCGGCGTTCCCGACGATGCATTGATCAGGATCGGTGCCGACGCGGCGATTCTGCGGGCGACAGTCGTGTCGCCGGATGGGAGAGAGCAACTCATCGAGGCTGAACTGCAGCGGGTCGGTCGCAATCGCATCCAGGTGAATCGACAACGACTGGCTCGAGTGGGCGACCTCCTCGGGGTGGTCCAGGTCACGGTGTTCTCACCGGACGACCTCGAACTGGTGAAGAACGGGCCCTCGTTGCGACGGAAGTGGATCGATGAAGCCCTCGTGAGTCGTCGCCCGAAACACGAGGCCCTACGGAGCGATCTCGAGCGCATCCTGAAACAACGCAACGCGCTGCTGCGCTCGGCTCACGGTCGTCTCGACGGTGATGCCGCGTTCACCCTCGATGTGTGGGATGCCAAGCTCGCGGCTGCCGGCAATGCCGTGCGCTTGGCGCGAGAGGAGCTGTTGGCCGAGATGGCGCCGAAGATGGCGGCGGCCTACGACGCTGTTGCTCGCAAAGCGGCCAACGTCGAGACGATCTACGAGGCGAGTTGGGATGGCGACCTCGCCGATGCGCTTGTCGAATCACGAGATCTCGATGTCCGCCGCGGCGTTTCCAACGTCGGACCGCACCGAGACGAGATCTCACTGCGCCTCGGTGGGGTGCCGGCGCGCACCCACGCCTCCCAGGGCGAGCAGCGTTCGTTGGCGCTCTCACTGCGGTTGGCTGCTGACGCGGTGGTTCGCGAAGCAGGTGTGGCCGAACCCGTGCTGCTCCTCGACGATGTGTTCTCCGAACTCGATCCGGGTCGCGCCGAGGCCCTGCTCGATGCGCTGCCCGGTGGACAGCGACTGCTTACCACCGCGGCGTGGCTCCCGCCGGCGGCGACCCCCGATCGGGTCCTCAAGGTCGTCGACGGGACCATCGCCGAAGTGAGCGGACCGGAGGCGGCGGCGCGTGCGTGACAGGACAAACGCCAATGGTGGCCGAAACGACGGCCCGCAACGGCTGGGAAGAGCACTCGATCGACTGATGGGATCGCTCCGAGCGCCGTCGGTCGATGTTCTCGACAGCGTGTTCACGAAGTGGCCCGAGATCGTCGGTGATGACGTCGCCGCCCACAGCCGACCGCTCTCGATCGACGGTGAGACCCTGATCGTCGCAGCCGAGGATTCCACCTGGGCCAGTGAGCTGCGGTGGCTCGAGAACGAGGTCATCGCGAGGGTCGCGGAAGTGTCGAAAAGCGACCGTATTTCCGCCCTGAATGTGAGGGTTGCTCGGCGCAAATGACACCCGTGTAACTGCTACACTGGATGCACCGTGTTCGGGCTGTTTCACCAGCGTCTTTCAGACGCCAACATCACCCCGAAAACCCCCATGTTTGCTCGTCACAGCAGGGATTTCGGAGCTCGATCTTGAGTGCGGCCGACGAGTCTTCTCCCCAGCTCGACGAGGGTGTCACACCCTCGTCCCAGACTGGCGATCGTCCTGATGACACAGGGAGCGAAATGACCACCACGAGTGAGTCGTCCTACGGCGCACAAGACATCACCGTTCTCGAAGGCCTCGAGGCCGTTCGCAAGCGGCCGGGCATGTACATCGGGTCCACCGGGCCCACTGGGCTGCACCACCTCGTGTGGGAGGTGGTCGACAATTCGGTCGACGAAGCCATGGCCGGTCATTGCTCGCGAATCGACGTCACGATTCGCGAAGACGGGGCCTGTGAGGTCAGCGACGATGGTCGCGGCATCCCGGTCGACAAACACCCGAAGTTCGAAGATCTCTCCGCGGCTGAAGTCGTACTCACCGTGTTGCACGCCGGTGGCAAGTTTGGCGGCGAGGGCTACAAGGTCTCCGGTGGTCTGCACGGTGTTGGTATCTCGGTCGTCAATGCTCTTTCGAGCAAGGTCGAAGTCGAGATCGATCGCGACGGGACTCGCCACGCGATGTCGTTCGCTGATGGCGGCGACCTCCGCGATCGCCTCGCACCGATCGGCGACTCTCCGGTGGTCGACGGCAGCCCCCGTACGGGTACCACGGTGCGCTTCTGGCCTGATCCGAGCATCTTCGATGAGGTCGAGTTCCGCTTCCAGACCCTGCTCGAACGTTTCCAGATGATGGCGTTCCTCAACCGGAGTCTCGAGATACGGGTGCGCGACCTGCGTCCCAATGCGCGTCCCGTGGCCACCCTCGCTCCAATCGAAGACGAGGACGAGTCCGCCGAGCCCCTCGATCACGACGGATGGACGACCTTCAAGTACGACGGCGGCATCATCGACTTCGTCAGCCACGTCAACGCGTCGAAAGACGCGCTCTTCGCCACGGTCGGCTACTTCCAGGGTGAAGAGACCATCGACGAAAACGACCACGAGGTCGAGATTGCCTTCCAGTGGAACACCGGGTTCAACTCCGACGGGCTCCACAGCTTCGCCAACGGCATCTCCACGATGGAGGGCGGTATGCACGAGCAGGGCTTTCGCACCGCTCTCACCCGCACGGTCAACGCCTACGCCCGCGAAAAGGCGTTCCTGAAGGAAAAAGACGACAACCTCCAAGGCGAAGACATCCGTGAGGGACTCACGGCGATCATCTCGGTGCGCATCGGTGATCCCCAGTTCGAGGGCCAGACAAAGTCGAAGCTGGGCAACGTGTCCATGCGATCACTGGTCGAACGAGTCACCAACGAGCGTCTTGCCGAGTGGTTCGAAGAACACCCCGCCGAGGCGAAGGTCGTGCTCACGAAGGCCACCAACGCAGCCCGCGCTCGCGTGGCGGCCTCCGATGCCCGCAAGGCAATCCGTTCGAAGTCGCTGCTCGACGGTGCCGGCATGCCCGACAAGCTCAAGGACTGCTCGGCGAAAGATCCGGAAAGTCGTGAGCTCTTCATCGTCGAGGGAGATTCCGCAGGCGGTTCGGCGGTACGAGCCCGTGATCCGCGCACACAAGCGATCCTGCCCATCCGCGGCAAGATCCTCAATGTCGAACGCGCCCGCATCGACAAGATGCTGAAAAACAACGAGGTCCAGACCCTGATCACGGCGATCGGTGCCGGCTTCGCCGAGGAATTCGACATCGAGCAGGCCCGCTACCACAAGGTGATTCTGCTCGCCGATGCTGATGTCGATGGTCTCCATATCCGCACGCTGCTGCTCACGTTCTTCTTCCGGCAGATGCGACCGCTCGTAGAGGCCGGCTTTGTCTACATCGCCCAGCCGCCGCTGTACTCCACGAAGGTCTCCAACAAGGAGACCGTGTATCTCAAGGACGATGCCGCGAAAGACGCGTTCATGGCCGAGAGGCCGAACTACAACAAGGATTTCCAGCGGCTGAAGGGCCTGGGCGAAATGGACTGGGACGAGTTGCGCGACACCACGATGGATGTCGGCTCTCGCACGTTGTTGCAGGTCTCGGTCGAGCAAGCGGCGATCGCCGACGAAGTGATGTCGATCCTCATGGGTGACGACGTCGAACAACGAAAGAACTTCATCGTGACCAATGCGCGCGAGGTCAGGAACTTGGACTTCTGATGAGTGACACACCCCCGCCCCCATCCGACACCGACGAGTTGGGCCCCGACGACAACCCTGACGGCGAACCCGACGACATCACGGTCATCGAGATCCAAGAGGAGATGGAGAGCTCCTTCCTCGACTACGCGATGTCCGTCATCGTGAGTCGTGCGCTTCCCGACGCCCGCGATGGTCTCAAGCCGGTGCATCGCCGGATTCTGTGGTCCATGTACGACCAGGGTTTTCGCCCCGATCGATCCCATGTGAAGTGTGCTCGCGTCACCGGCGACGTGATGGCTCGATTCCATCCCCATGGCGACAACGCCATCTACGACGCGCTTGCTCGCATGGCCCAGCCCTTCTCGCTGCGCCACCCACTCATCGACTTCCACGGCAACTACGGCTCGCCGGAAGATCCGCCGGCGGCGGCCCGCTACACGGAGTGCAAACTCCACCCGTTGGCCATGCAGATGCTGGCCGACATCGATGAGGACACGGTCGACTTCATCGACAACTACTCCGGCGACTTCACCCAGCCGGATGTGCTCCCGGCCCGGTTCCCCAACCTGCTGGTCAACGGCAGTCAGGGCATCGCGGTGGGCATGGCCACCAACATTCCGCCCCACAACCTCAACGAGGTCTGTGATGCAGTCACCCACCTCCTCAACAACCCCGAGGCGTCGATCGACGACCTGATGGAGTTCGTGCGCGGTCCTGATTTCCCGACCGGCGGTCAAATTCTCGGTCGAGTCGGCATCGAATCGGCCTACCGAACCGGCCGTGGCTCCGTGAAGATGCGCGCCGCCACCGAGATGGAGGAGCGCGGACAGCGCCAGGCCATCGTCGTCACCGCCTTCCCGTACCAGGTGTCGGCCGGAGCAGTCGCTCGCAAGATCTCCGAACTCGTCAATGCTCGCGAGCTCGAAGGCATTGCTGATGTCAACGACGAGTCCTCGGGCGACGACACCCGCTTCGTGATCACCCTCAAACGTGATGCCAACCCCGAGGTCGTGCTCAACAATCTCTGGAAGAGCACACCACTGCAGACCAGCTTCGGCGTCAACATGGTGGCTCTGGTGGGCGGTGTGCCCCGCACACTCAACCTGCGTGACGCCTTGGTGGCCTATGTCGATCATCAGATCGAGGTCATCACCCGTCGCTCCGAGTACCGGCTCGATCAGGCCCAGAAGCGCCTCCACATCGTCGAGGGCCTCATCAAGGCACTCGATCTCATCGACGAGATCATCGCCGCGATTCGGGCCAGCGACGACCGCGGTGCTGCCCGCGAGACCTTGCTGCTGGCTCCGTTCGAGTTCAGCGAAGTCCAGGCCAACCACATCCTCGACATGCAACTCGGTCGACTCACCCGTCTCGGCCGTTCGGATCTCGAGACCGAGGCCGGTGAACTCGGTGAGACGATCGAAGGGCTGCAGGCCATTCTCGGCAACGACACGATGCTGCGATCGGTGATCATCGACGAGCTCGGTGCGGTGCGCGAGAAGTTCGGCGAGGAGCGCCGCTCGATTCTCGAAATCGATCCCGGTGAGTTCGACATCGAAGATCTGATCGACGACGACCCGTTGGTGTTCACCATGTCAGCTTCGGGCTACGTGAAGACGGTCCCGGCCGAAGAGTTCAAGACTCAGGGACGTGGTGGCCGCGGTATTGCCGGCACGAAGCTGAAGGACGAAGACACCCTCACGCATCTGATTCAGACCACGGCCCACTCGTATCTGATGTTCTTCTCCACGCGCGGGCGGGTCTATCGCCTGAAGGCCCACCAGATCCCGGTGGCCTCGCGACAGGCTCGAGGCACCGCGATCGTGAATCTCCTGCCGCTGCAGGACGACGAACACATCCAGGCGATCATCGACACTCGCGACTACGAGACAAACCGGTACCTGTTCTTTGTCACGGCGAAGGGCCGTGTGAAGAAGACCCGATTCAATGCTTACGACTCGTCGCTGCGAGCCGGCCTCATCGCCATCAAGCTCAACGACGACGACGAGCTGGTCGAGGTCATCCCCACCAACGGCATGTACGACATTCTGTTGTCGTCACGATTCGGTCAGACGATCCGTTTCACCGAGGACAAGGTCCGTGAGATGGGCCGCAACGCGGCCGGTGTGATCGGTCTCAAGTTCAAGAAAACCGGCGACGCTGTCGTCGCTTGCGACATCGCTCGAGATGGGGCCACGCTGCTCCACATCACCTCGAAGGGCTACGGCAAGCGCACGCCGGTCGAGGGCTACCCCACAAAGGGTCGTGGCGGCATGGGAGTGGTCGGAATCAAGCTCACTGAAGACAAGGGAACCGTCGTCGGGACCCTTGTTGTCGACGACGACGACGAGATCCTGGCAATGACTTCCGCCGGAGTCTTGATTCGCACACCCGTCGACTCGATCTCGCTGCAGAGTCGCTCGGCCAGCGGCGTCAAGGTCATGAGCCCGGACGACGACGATGCAGTCGCATCGATCGCCCTGGTCACGATCGAGGACGAACCCGACGACCCCGACTTGGACGATCCCGAGTTGGACGTTGATGGGGTTGCCGTACAGTCGCAGGACACGGTTTCTGAGGACACGGTTTCTGAGGACACGGTTTCTGAGGACACGGTTTCTGACGAAGTGTCGTCTGACGACGAAGCCGAGGAGTAGCGCCTCCCCCTGCTGCACTTCCCCCTCGATGAGAGGTGGACGTTGTCGTGCAGAGATTTCAAACTGATCGGGGTCAAGCGCTCCCGCTCCTCTTGCTCGTCCTCGCGGTCGCGCTGGTTGCCGCGGTTGCTGTTGGTCGAGCCGGCGCCGCCGCTGGCGAAGCCGCCCGGGCCCGTACCGCAGCCGATGCTGCGGCTTTGGCCGGGGCGGCTGAGGGTCGTAGCGAAGCGGCCCGATTGGCGACGGCCAATGGGGGTGAGTTGGTCAGCTATGTAGCAACAGGAGTAGCGGTCGAGGTGGTCGTGCGGGTGGGCATCGCCGAGGAACGGGCCAGGGCCGAGCAGACCTTGGTCTGGATCCTGCAGGACACGGCCGGGTGACATCCGCACGCTGGGGGTGGTACGAAGCGCGATGCTGTTGCCGTGTCCTTGTCGTTTTCTGACGTTGTCGACTCCACGCTGTTTCCCTCTGACGCCTTCGCGTGGCGAATGGGCGTCCGATCGCTTCCCTCCGAACGGTGGCTACAGCACGACGATCGGCGAGACGATGACCTCTTCGAAAAGGATCGTCTGACCGCACAGCACCCACGCAACACCTTCGTCGCGTTGCCAGGATCGGAGACGGCCTCAGAGAGGGTGCGCGACCTCGTTGCTGCCGACCTGGCAAGCAACGGCTGGGAACTACGGAGCTGTGGAACACATCCACTGGAGACAGCGGGACGCAGCGTGCAGGAAGATCTCTGCCTGATGGAGTTGGTCGCCGGTCGGTGGGTGATGACCGCAGGGTCGGTCTGCTTTCCCACCCGGTGGGACTTGTTGTCCAAGCTCGGGCGTTCGTTGGCGGAGATTCATCTACCGGTGCCGGGCTTCGAGCAACAGCTGAGCGGTCAGGTCGAAAGATTCTTCGATCGGATGAGCGCTGGTTCGTTGGCGCATCGCCTGAACTGGTCCTTGGTCGGAACGTCGGACCGGCGATTGGATGCGCGGGTACGACAAGCACCAGCGCAGATGCCGGATGATCCAGGCCGTCAACTGTTCATTCGGATGGAGAGACAAACGCTGCGGCGTCTCGACGACCACGATGCGATCGTGTTCGGCATCCGCATTCACGCTTGGCCGCTCGGAGACGTGGCGGCGGAGTTGCCCGCCGAGAAGTTCGCGAAAGAACTCGAGACGATGCCGATCGCCGTCGCTGAATACAAGAATCTCGACGGGATGAGGGAGCAACTCGTCGAGTGGCTCCTTGAAGACAAGGGTTGATCGCGTGGGTGAAGGGGTCGCGACGACTTCCTCCCCTACACTTTCCCGGTGCTCCCGTCGCGACGGCGGAGTGCACTCACACACATGAGCGAGCTTCCCGACCCCGACGACGCCACCTTCCGTCTCGCCACTGGCGAGGAACTTGTGCTGCCCGGCGACGAGCAAGTTCCTGAAGCGATGGCTGTCGACAACGGCTCCGTGCCCCCGATTTCGCCCTCTCGGCTCGGTCGTGGCGGTCCGTCCGTTCCCCGCCCCACCTATCGAGATCGGCGTACAGCTGGTCGGCTACGGGCCCGCAAGGTCCGTCGGCTCGTCCGCCACGTCGAACCGTGGTCGGTTCTGAAGATCTCGCTCATCTTCTACTTCTGCCTTTGGGTCATTCTGCTGATCGCGGGCGTGATTCTCTGGAGCTTCGCGGTGGGATCGGGCACGATCGACAACGTCGAAAACTTCGTGAAGGAGTTGTTCGCCCTCGAGAGCTTCGAGTTCAACGCCGACGAGATCTTCCGGGCGAGCGCCATCGGTGGTCTCGTTCTCGTCGTGGCCGGATCCGGCTTCACCGTGCTGATGTCGGTGCTCTTCAACCTGATCAGCGACATCACTGGTGGCATCCGTTTCACTGTGGTCGAAGAAGAGACCGCACGGCCTCGCCCGAAGCGGACGCGGCCCCGCCACGGGGCGCGCATTGCCGCCCCGGCCGCCGCTCCGGCTCACGAGATGCCGACCGCCACGTCCACGCTCCTGGAAGACGGACCGAGCCTTGGCGAGCTCGCTGAATCAGAGACCGCCATCGACGGCACCGAGATTCCGATTCTGCCCACTGCGGAGGCAGTCGACGCCGAGGAATCCTCGGGCTGAGGCTGCCGCATCCACATCTCTCAACACGTTGGCGACACCTTGCCCTCACCGGTAGCGTGATCGCCTCACGGGGCTATAGCTCAGTTGGTTAGAGCGCACCCCTGATAAGGGTGAGGTCGCAGGTTCGACTCCTGCTAGCCCCACAGCAATGCTGCGCATTGCTCGGAGTTTCGCCGGTCGCGAAATTCCCCGCTCCGTGGCATGCGCACCAGAACCCAGGTCTACGGGTCGAGAGTCGGGAGAGTCCAAATGGGCGGTCGTGCATTGCTCACACTGGTACGTCGAGCGATGGTCGCGATCTTCGCCGGTGTCTCCGTGGCTGCGGCCATCCGAGTGCGCGGTAGTGGCGGTGTGCCTCCCCAGAAGGGTGGTTGGCGTGAGCTCAAGGGCCCCGACCTTGAATAGTCGGCCTCGACCGTGAAGGTCGTCCTTTTCGGAGCGGGAGCAACCGGCGCTCGTATTGCCCGCCAGCTCCGCTCGAGTGGCCGAGTCGCCTGCGTCGAGGTGCGCGACCAGCACGAGCCGAAGGCCACGCGGCTGGTCGAGACGCTCGGCTCGGGAACGACCGTGGGTACCGGGCGTGAGGTCACCGCCGACACCGACGCCGTTGTCCTCGCCACGCCGGCCGGTTCGCAGGCCGCCATTGCTCGCCGGGCCGTGCATCAGGGCGTGCCCGTGATCTCGACGTCGAATCAGATGTCGGAGGTTCGACGTCTGCTCACGCTCGATCAGGAGGCCCGTCATCATGGTGTGGCTGTGGTGATCGGTGCGGGGTTCATGCCCGGCCTCACGGGGTTGCTCGCTCTCCATGGCGCTGCCGAACTCGATCACGTCGATGAGATCCATGTCGCCAAAGTTGGCACCGGAGGTCCCGCTTGCGCCCGACAGCACCATCGAGCGCTTTCTTCAACTGGGCTCGACTGGCGTGATGGCAAGTGGGTTCGCCGAGCGGGTGGCTCCGGTCGTGAGCTTGCCTACTTTCCCGACCCCATCGGCGGCCGAGATTGTTACCGAGCGGGTCTTCCTGACGCGCTCTTGCTCGTACCCGAGTTCGACGGAGTCGAACGCGTCACCGCCCGCCAGGCTGCGACGAGGCGAGATCGATTGACCGCTCCACTCCCGATGCTGCGCCCTCCCCACGCCGAGGGAGGCATCGGTGCGGTCCGCGTCGAACTCCGCGGTCGAGTGGGAATCGAACGCAAGGTTCTCGTGATGGGAGCATTGGAACGGCCCGCCGTGGCGGCCGGCGCGGTGGCTGCTTGCGTTGCCCTCCACGTGCTCGCCGAGAAGGCGAAACCCGGGGCCTACGGGCTTGCTGGAATCGCTGAGTACCTGCCGCTGCTGAGAGCGATCGGCGACTGCGGTGTGCGACCCATGCAGTTCGAGGGTGTCACGACCTTCCTCTAGCCGTTTGCCGCGAGGCGGTGACTGAAGTCATGGTCTGATTCGACGACGTCGCTATCAAGGTCGGCTTCGAACGTGCCGTAGATTTGTTGAAACGACGGTCGTTATGGGCCATTTGGAACATTTTTTGAGAAATCGCTAAAGGCTTTCTTCCGTCGCGCCGAAACCATCTCCGCTGGAAGAAGTTCGGTGACAGGACCGAACTTCAAACTCAAATGAGGGAGATCCGGGGCGATGAACAAGGGCGATACGGAACAGAGGATGCGAAGCACACGGGCAAGCCGCCGTCGTGTTCGTCCCACACAAGGTGCCGACTCGATGGATGCAGAGTTGGCCGAGATGATCGAAGACAATCTGCCGCTGGTGAAGCACATCGTGTTTCAGGTAGCCGTGCACTTCCCCCGCCACGTCGATCGCGACGAACTGGCCCGGGCCGGTGCGCTCGGCCTCGTCGAGGCCGCTCGTCGCTACGACGAGGATCGAGGCGTTCCGTTCGAACGCTTTGCCGCTCAGCGGATCCGAGGAGCGATCCTCGATGCCGTGCGAGCCGCCGACTGGGCCCCTCGCTCGGTTCGGAACCTCGCTCGCAAGCTGGAAGGCGCCGAACAGCGTCTTGCCACCGAGCTCGGCCGAGTGCCGAACAAGGAAGAAATGTCCGAGGCGCTCGGCATGACGCAGAGCGAACTCAACCGCCTACAGGACCGGATGTTCCGCTCCGTCGTTCTGGCCCTCGAGCACGAGACCGCCGACGACGTCGAGAAGGATCTCACGCTGGTCGACGTTCTGGTCGACGAGAACTCGATCGAGCCGTCCGCTGAGCTCGAGACCCGTGAGCTCCACGGCTATCTCCGTGACGCCATCTCGCTCTTGCCGGAGCGTCACCGCCTCGTGGTGGTGGGCTACTTCCTCGAAGGTCGCACCTCGCAGGAACTCGCCGACTTCCTCGGCGTCACCGAATCACGTATCAGCCAGCTCCGTTCGGAGTCGCTGCTGATGCTGCAAGAAGGCATCGAAGCGCAGTACCTCACCGAAACCCCCGATCCGGCTGATGTGACCGGTCGCGTTGCTCGCCGCAAGGCCACCTACGCAAAGGGTATTTCCGAAGCCTCGGATTTCGCCGACCGTATGGAACAGATCAACCTGATCGAGTCCGACGCTCCTGCGATTGTCGGCCTTCGATAACAAGAACTGCGGCGTGGGGGCTTCGCTCCCCGTCGCCAATGACGAAGCAAGCAGCAGTAGCGTGGCGACCCGGGGGCCCCCCCTGGGGCCCCCACGCTGCCGTTTTCGTCGCTCTCTTGTCGTTGCTTGCTGCTGCCTGTAGCGATGACAGTGAAGGATCAGCGCCGGCAACGACGCTCGATCCCAGCGTCGAAGTCGACGAGTACGGGTGCCCGGTGATCGAGTCACCAGCTCCGGTTCTGTTGGACGTCGGCGTGGTCTTCGAGCATGAGAACAATGGTCGTGATCACGAGGCATGCTCGAGCGGCTACGAGACGGCGGTTCCGACCAGCGGCACACACTTTGGCGTCTGGCAGAACTGTGGGTTCTACACCACTCCGATTCGTGATTCCGGTGCGGTCCACGCGCTGGAGCACGGCGCGGTATGGATTGCCTACGACCCGAACCTCACAAGCGACGAGGTGCGAGCCATTGAGGCCGCGGTGGAGGGTGAGACTCACCTCATCGCGGCGCCCTACCCGGGACTACAGAATCCCATCGTGTTGAGCGCCTGGACTCGTCAGCTCGCCGTCGATCGTTGGGGTGACCCCCTCGTCGACGAGTTCCTCGGCGGCTACGTCGGGCGGCTGTCGACCACTGCCCCCGAGGCCGGGGCCCGCTGTAGCGAAGGCTTCGGAAACGCACCCGACGATCCCGACGCCGGTTACGCCGCCGCCTTGGAGTTCGCTCGGGGCAACTAGCTCCAGAGGGCGAGCAAGGCGTCGTGGACGGCGCCGTTGGTGGCCACACCCGAGCCGGTCTTCCAGGCGTCGGGTCCCTCGGCGCCGTCGAAAGTCGTGTAGCGCCCACCGGCCTCGGGAATGATGACGGCCATCGGCGCCACGTCCCATGGGTTGGCGAGCGGATCGATCATGGCCTCGGCTCGGCCGGTGGCCACGAGGGCGTAGCCGTAGGCATCGCCCCATGTCCGCAGGACAAGCGGACTGTCGAGTACTGAGTGCAGGGCGGGTTGGGGCCAATAGCCGAAGCCACTCGTCATCGCGTAGGCGCCGTCGAGGGAGGCGTGCTTGCTCACATGACACGGCTCGCCATTGTGAAACGCACCGAGTCCGCGTCCGGCCCACACACACTCGCCGAGTGCCGGGAGATTGATCACGCCGATGGCCGGCCCGTGGTCGTCGACGAGAGCCAAGAGGTTGCTGTAGAGAGGCACGCCTTTGGTAAACGCCTTGGTGCCGTCGATGGGGTCGATGACCCAGGTGCGGCCACTCGTTCCTTCGGTGTCCTGGTGTTCTTCACCGATCACTGCGTCGTCGGGAAAGCGCTCGAGCAGTCGGGTGCGCATGAGGGTCTCCGCCGCGAGATCTGCGGCGGTGACGGGCGATCCGTCACCCTTGTGATCGACCGAGAGGTCAGCGTTGCCAAACCACTCGAGGGTCAGCTCTCCGGCCGCTCGGGCGACCTCGACGGCAAACTCGACCAGCTCGCGGTCGACTGCTGGGGCCTCAGCCATCGGCGGCAGGGGAGCGCGGCGGTCGCGGGAAGAACGTTGCCGTGCGGGCCACATAGTCGGCGTAGCCGTCGCGCCGCTTCATCAGGCCGCGCTCGAGCATGGCGACACCCGACACTCGGAGCAGCATGAACGACATCAGAAGGGGTCCGACCACACCGAACCGAGCGTCGGTGGTCTCGGCAGCGACCAGGAAGATTCCCCACCAGACGCAGAAGTCGCCGAAGTAGTTCGGATGCCGCGTGTAGCGCCAGAGACCGCGGTCCATGACGGTGCCGGCATTGGCCGGGTCGGCCTTGAAACGGGTGAGTTGGGCGTCGCCGACGGTCTCGAAGAACAGACCGGTTCCCCAGATGACGACGCCGACCACGCCTACCCATCCGATGTCAGGAGTGGCCGGAGTCGCGGCCAATTGCACCGGGAGCGACACGATGAACATCACCAGTCCCTGGAAGCCGAACACCGTGATGAGCGACCGGACGGGGAAGCTGGCTCCCTGGCGCCGGCGCATCGACTGGTAGCGGTAGTCCTCTTCTTCGCCGCGGTTGCGCCAGAACAAGTACAGCGCAAGACGGAGACCCCAGATCGTCACCATCGCAGTGAGAAGGTCGAGTCGGTCGGAATTGCCGTCGCCGATGATGCGTGAGATCCAGGCGACCACGACGAACCCGGCGCCCCACACGATGTCGACGATGCTCGCATTGCCGAGGAAAAGACTCAGCACCCACGTGGCCACCATGATCACGACGATGCCGAGTGCGGCCCCAATGATGACGTCGAAATGTCCACTCATGGGCGGAACTCCCTGCTGCTAGGTGGTGCGACAGTGGCGTCGCGACGCTGGTCCACCCGCTGCTGAATCCAGAGATCCATCTCGACCCATCGATCCAACAGCCAGGCGGCGAACGCATCTTCGTCGGCCGGGACCTCGGAGCGGTCGATACGCCACGCCCGCACTCTCACGGGCTCTCTCAACGGCACCGCAGCCCGAATGTCGGCGAGATCGCCGAAGACCTCCATGCCCTCGTGGGCGAGTAGCACGAGGTCAGCGTCGGGAGCGCCCTCCATGAGGGCACGAGTGCCGTTTGGTCGGGGCGGAAGGAGGTAACGCAGCGACCGCACCGTCGCCTCGAGCTCGGGGTGGGTCTGGCCGATGCGCTTCGCGGCGCGGTCGAGACGTTCGGTGGTGTAGAAGGTGCCTTCGGGGAAGATGACGGCGACTGTGTCGGCGCCGATGCCGGTGGCCAGATCGTGGATCGCTGACCATTGAGGAGAGTCAGCGCCGGCGGCTCGGTCGAGGAAAACATGGGGGAGGCGGTTACCCACGATGTCCATGGCCGGTGACCACTGCAGGTCGTTCTTGAGGATGTAGCGGATGTGTCGGCCCCCGACGTTGCCGAAGAGCAGGATTGGCAAGATGGCGTCGACATGGCTGGCGTGACGGGAGAGCACGATCGCATTCGCGTCGGCGAGCTCGTCGGGGTTCTCGACCTGCCAGCGAAGTCCGGCGAACCAACGGAGGTAGATCAGGTGGTGTCCCGCCCACCAGACCATCAGACGGTGAAAACGGCTCTGCGCCGCGGTTCCGTCGAGGCGACCGGCGTAGAAGATCGTGAAGCCGATGGCGATCCATGAGCCGAGGCCCTCGTTTCCGAGAATCGACAGGTAGATCAGCCACACTCGAGCTCGGCGTAGCCCGGATCGGGTCGCCAGGTCGACCAGTACGAGTATGGGCAGAACCACTGGTGTGAGTGCGAGCAGCACGAAAAACGTGAGGCTGAGGACGGTGATGCTGATGGGCCGGCGGATGGCGGGCATTGGCAGATCGGCCATGATTCGACGTTACTTGTCGGTCCAGGACGTCATCGCCGGAATCCGCCCAGATCCATCGGTAGACGACCATGTTCACCACCCTGAAGGACTGTTGATGCTTTTCATGCATTTTCGTATAGTCCTCAGCATGACGATGGGATCGACCGCGAGAATTGATGAGCTGAGAGCTGCGGCCGACTCGGCCACGGCGAGTGCTGTTGCCGCCCGCGAGTTGGCGCTCGAGGTCACCACTCGTCGAGCGGGAGTGGTGACTCGGGCCGACGAGTGCATCGCTCTTCACACGCCGGAGGTCTGGTCGTCGCGGGCCGCGATCGACAGTCGCACCGAACTGCAGCGTTCGGTGGCGTGGTCACTCTGGCTGGCGGGGGAGAGCTTGGGCGACACGAGCGTGGCGCTCGAGGTCCACGCCGACGAGCTCGACCAGGCGGCTCGCAGCTATCGCCGCCAAGCGGACGACGTTGCGGCACAGCTGGCCTCGGCCGAGGCGCTCGGGCCGATCGTCGACATGAGCTGGCTCGACGGGGTGGCTTGACGGGCGCCTCAGCGGAGTCAGGCGGCGCGAATTCGGTCCGTGTCGAGCACGACATCGGCGTTGGGATACAGCGGCCGAAGGGCCATTGGTGGCACGAAGGGGTGCCAGTGGTCTTCCTTCTGAGCAAGGCGGTCGGCGATCACGAAGACTGCGGCCGGATTGTGACCCAGCCCGCAGTGGCTGCCGTAGATCTCGACGTTCTCCGTCTGCGGCAGATCGCGGTTCAGGCACTGATGCCAGCTCACGATGCCGTCGCCCTTTGTGTAGACGGAGGTGGTGGGTACCTCCATGGGCTCGCGGGCCCAGCTGGGGATGCGAGGAATCATGAAGTCGTCGGTGTGTCGCGAGCGAAGGGCTGTGAATGCGGCGCTGGCGTTGGACTCGCCGGGGCCGGTTGTCTGGAACGGGCTGCCCAGAGTGATGACCTGTCGGGTGGTTTCTGGAGCGAGACGAGCGATCTCTCGGGCGAAGAGCCCGCCAAGCGACCAGCCGATGATGTCGATCGGGCCCTTTTCGCGGTCGAGCTTTTCGATCAGTTCGACCAGGCCGTCGACGATGTCGGATGTGGGACCGATGTTGCGACCCAACCCCCATCCGTGGGTTTGATACCCGAGGCTGCCAAGCAGGGCGCGGAGTGGCTTTGTGCTCGAGTCGCCGGCCATGAATCCTGGCAGAACCAGCACGTGCCTGTCGGCTCTCGCACGAGGCAAGAGCGCGGCCATGGCCGGAGCCGTCGCCGCAAACGCGCCGAGTTCCGTCGCGGCCCTGACTTCCAGGAGCGCTCGGATCGGGTGAGGACGGTGAGCCATTGGCTCATGGTGTCAGCGCGCACCGCGCGTGACAACTATTCAGACTGAATTCAGTCTGAATGACATCGGGTTGGCATCATGTCCCCGGGGTGGGGATCACCATTATTGGCAGCGTTGGCGCGGGACCCCAGGCAATTGCCGCTTTGGAGAACCCCTGGGCTACGGCCACCGTGAGTGTGAGCTCCGCGCGTTCCGCGCGAGTGAATTCACCATCGATCGATTCGGCGCCGGGCGCAGACGCGCCGATCACGAGGTCGGCCCAGGCAACGGCAGCTTTCCAACGCGGCGACAGGTCTGCGTCGGTGACATCGCCCTCGATATTGTCGATCCGGTCCTCGGTCAGACCCTGCTGCTGCGCACCTGCGAAGCGAAGGTTGCGTCAAATGCCGCAGTCGGTGATGCGGGCGTTGCGTAGGCGACCAACCTCCTTGGTCGCTTCGTCGACCACGCCGCGCTGCCAGAGTTCCGCGTAGAACTGGTTGAACCGGTCGTTGAGTTCGTTGTCGTGCTCGAAGAAGTTCATCGAGTCCGGCGGGGGGGCGAACCTCACGTGGCGTCGCTGTCGGGAAGCAGAGCCCAGGCGACCGCGGCGCGCGCCTGCGCTTCGATGGTGGCCAGCGAGATCGTGAAGGCGGCTGCCTCGGCGTCGGAGAGGTGGCTTCGCACGTCGGCCGCGAGCTCGTCGGTGATGGAGTGGGGGTCGATCACCCACATTTCGGTGAAGGCCAGGCAGGCCAGGACTCGGTCGCTGTCGGAAGCCGGCTCGGGCGCGCTGGCGTGACGCCCGGAATCGAGAGGAGCACCGATCAGCTCACACGCGCGCCGTCGACAACGCTCGAGCAAACCAGGATCGACGCGGCCGTCCCAGACACCGTTGACGAGGTGGGCGAACGTTTCGGCGACGTTTGGGGCAAGGGCTGAGGTGAGAGTCATGGAGTCGGCGACTCGACCCTATTCGTCAGGCGGTTGCTGCGTCGATGGCGAGCTTCAGCCTCGTTACTGCTTCCACGAGCTGAGTTGGACTGGCGGTGGCCCAACTCAGCCGAAGGTGATGGGGGAGGTCCTCGCCGACGCTGAAGGCCGAGCCAGGCACGAACGCGACGCCACGGTCGAGTGCGGCCGAGAGCAGCGTTGCCGTGGAGTCGATGCCCGAGAACGCGGCCCAGACAAACATGCCGCCGGCCGGGCGTGAGAACGAGCACCGAGATCCGAGCTGCTCGTCGAGGGCGTCGCACAACGCGTCGCGCTTGTCAGCCATAGCGGCGCGAATGCCATTGAGGTGATCGGGAAACCAGCCAGCCTGCATCGCACCGAGCGCAACCGACTGCGACAGCGTGCTGGTGTGAAGATCGGCAGACTGCTTGGCCCGCTCGGCCGCTTCAGTGAGCCACTTCGGAGCGATCATCCACCCGACGCGAAGGCCGGGAGCGAGGACCTTGGAAGTGCTTCGCAAATGCACCGACATGGGATGACGTGCGAGCTCGCCCGGCGGGCCGCCATCGACATAGAGCTCTCGGTAGGGGTCGTCGAGGACAACGAGGAAGCCGTAATCGGATGCGAGCTCCAGCAATCTCGTGAGACGAGCACCGGCCAGAGTGGCGCCGGAGGGGTTGTGGAAGTGGGGCACGAGATAGACGAGCTTCGGGCGCAGGCCGTCCTCGAGTCGAGCTTCGAGGTCGTCGACGACCATCCCGTCGTGATCGACCGTGATCGGCGTGAGAAGGGCTCCCTTGCCGCGAAAAGTCTGCATGGCCCCGAGGTAGTCGGGGTCGCTCGTCACGACCGTGTCTCCCGGTTCGAGGAGGATCTCGCCGAGAAGGTGTAGTGCCTGCTGTGAACCCGTCGTGATGATGACGTGGTCAGCGTCGAGGGCGGCTGGGGTCGTTTCGACGATGTGGTTCCGCAGATCGAGCTCGCCGGCCGTGAGTCCGTACTGCAGGACACCCGGCTCGTTGCGGAGGGTGTCGGCGGCGATGGCCGCCAACTGGTCGCTGGGGAAGAGTTCGGGATCGGGAAGCCCGCCGGCCAGGCTGATCATGCCAGGGCGCTGGGCGTGTTCGAGCAGGTCGCGAATGGCCGACGTGGTGGCTTTGCGGGCTCGTTCGTTCAGCAGAATGGCTTCGTTCGCCGGCAGGGACATCTCGGCATCGTGACGGCGCCCATCGGTGAAGGGAAGGCCTTCTCAATGGTGGTACCACCAGTGGTAGGTTCATTCGATGGAGTCAGTGGAACTCGGTCACTTCCTTCGGTCGCGTCGAGCCCGCATCCGGCCTGCCGATGTGGGCCTACCCACCTCTGGCGGGCGACGCACCGAAGGTCTGCGGCGTGAAGAGGTGGCGGTGTTGGCCAATATCGGTGTGTCGTGGCTCACCCGACTCGAGCAGGGCCGAGCCAACAGTGTGTCGCCTGAGGTGCTCTCCGGGCTCGCCGATGCCCTTCGCTTGACGCGCGCCGAACGATCGCATCTGTTCGGCCTCGCCGACGTCGCTGCGCCCAGTCCGGCGGTGGCAGGCCAGACTGCGGATGCCGCCCAGCGAACGTTCGTCGATGGGCTCGAGCCCAATCCGGCGTATGTGCTCGATCACGCGTGGAATCTCGTGTGTTGGAACCGGGCCGAAGCCGCGCTCTTCCCCGTGCTTGATCGGGTGGCGGATGCCAACCTCCTCCGGTTGACGCTCGAGACCCCAGAGCTACGTTCGTTCATGACCGATTGGAACGAAGAGGTCGAGCGTCTCACTCGCCAGTTTCGGCTCCATATCGGTCGCCATCCCAGTGACGAGGCATCGACTCTCGTCGAAGCACTCCGCTCCGCCCACCCCGAGTTCGCCCAGGCGTGGGGGCGACACGACGTCGCCGTGTTCTCCCCCCAGACGCGTCGCTTCGCCCACGAGACCGAGGGCGAGTTGGTCTTCGACCACCATCGTCTCTTGTTGCCTGATCATCCCGGCTGGAGTGCCGTGATCTACACACCGACGGCCGACACAGAGACGGTCGAACGATTCACACGGCTCAGTTCCGCGCGTCCCAGCTGAGATCGAAGGAGCGGACGGCGCGGGCAAAGATGTTCGGTTCGACATCGGGCTCGCTCACGACGCGGAGATTGGTCGCTCGTTGAGTGAGCTGCTCGAGCAGGATCCGAAGCTCGATGCGGGCGAGGTTGGCGCCCAGACAAAAGTGGTTGCCATGGCCGAACGACACATGCGGGTTCGGATCGCGGCCGATGTCGAACTCGTCGGCTCGATCGAATACGGCTGGGTCGCGGTTGGCGGCCGGGTAGACGAGGGCGACGCGGTCGCCCGCCCCGATAGCGCTGCCGGCGACAGTTGCGTCGGTAGTCGCGATGCGAAACATGTTGTTGAGCGGTGTGACCCAGCGAATGAGCTCCTCGACCGCGCCAGGGATCAACGTCGGATCATCCGCCAACTGCTCCCAGACCTCAGGGCGATCACACAGCGTGCGAAGGCCGTGGGCGATGACCGTGCGTGTTGTCTCGGCGCCGCCCGCGATCAGCAAGCCCGTCTCCATGACCATGGTGTTGCCGTCCATGCCGGCCGCGAGCCAGTCGGAGAAGAGGTCATCGGCGGGCTCTTCGACGCGAGCCGGCAATACCTCCTGCATCACGGCAGCCCACTCCTGAATGCTCTCCAAAAACGGTGTGAACGACTCGGGGTCGGGACCCGCTGAATCGATGCGCATCTGTCGTTCTGACCAGCTCTTCACTTCGCGCCAGAGGTCCTGACCGAATCCGAGGAACTCGGCGGTTACGCGGCAGGGGAGTTGGGCGGCCAGCGCATCGATCACCTCGACGCTGCCACTGGTGCTCACCTCGTTGGCGGCGCGGTCGACGAGATCGGCGATCATCGCCGTGTAGTGCTCGGTGTGACCCCGAACGGCCTTGGGCGTGAACCGACGATTCACGATCCGTCGTTGCGCGAGATGATCCGGGTCGTCCTTGCTGATCATCGTCTCTTCGCCCGGTGATGGGTTGAGGCGGTAGGCGCCACCGCCGTCGGCTCGACTCGCGAACGTGACGGGATCTCGTTCGACGGCCAACACATCAGCATGGCGGGCCGCCAGCCAGTAGCCGCTGCGTTCGTCGCGCCAGAGTCCGTCGTAGCGGAGGAGCTCTCGATAGTCGGCCTGTGGGTCCTGCTGCCACCAGGTGGGTTCGAGAATGTCGGTCGAGGGTGCCATCCGGGCGATGTTACGGATGTTGGGCCAATGACGCAGCAAGGGCGTCGAGGCTTTCACTCGGCGAACGATCGCCGGCCGCCACCTGGGCGATTACCTCGACGATGTCCGGCTGGTCGAGAGTGGCTTCGAGGATTCCTTCGAAACGGATCAGGGCACGGCTGGCCAGCTCGAAACGGGCTCGCCGGTGGCGGCGGGCGCTGAGCTGACCGGACTCGTGAAGGTGATCGCGATGGCGCTGCACGAATTCGAGGGTTTCGTCGATCCCGACGCCCTCGAGCGAGTTGACCATCGCGATCGGCGGTCGATGAGTGGCGTCCTCCTGGCCCGTCATGTGGCTGAGCTCCAACATGAGTTCGAGATCTCGGCGGGCGTCGGTGGCGCCGGGCTTGTCGGCCTTGTTCACGACGAAGATGTCGGCCACTTCGAGTAGTCCGGCCTTGTTCGCCTGCACGGCATCGCCCATCCCCGGCGTGACCACGACAACCGTTGTGTCGGCCGCAGCCGTCACGTCGACCTCCACCTGGCCCACGCCCACTGTCTCGATGATGACCGGGTCGTAGCCGGCCGCGGCCAGCACTCGAACGCCACCCGGGATGGCCAGGGCCAGTCCGCCGGCGTGACCGCGTGTGGCCATCGATCGAATGAACGCGGTCGTGTCGACCTCGGCCATCCTGACTCGATCGCCGAGGATGGCGCCGCCCGTGAGGGGCGACGATGGATCGACAGCGAGCACCGCGGGACGAGCACCCGCCGCAGTGAACGCGGCGACAAGGCGGGCGACCATCGTCGACTTGCCGGCCCCGGGCGCGCCGGTAATGCCCACGATGTGACTCTCGCGGCCGGCGAGGTGCGTGGCTTCGGTGATCTGGTCCGCGTCAGGGCCGCCGCGCTCGACGAGGCTCAGGAGGCGGCCGGTGGCGCGGCGGTCACCGTGAGCTGAGCGCTCGACGAGTTCGCTGAGCGGCAGATCACGAACGCTCACTCGCCGTGCACGACCTGGCGAACCGTCGAAACCACTTCATCAGACGATGCGCCGGGGCCCAGGACCGCAGCGATGCCCGCGTCGGCAAGGATCGGGAGATCCGGCTCAGGGACGATGCCGCCGATGATCACCGGCACATCGAGACCGGCTTCGTCGAGAGCAGTGAGCATCGCAGGGCCCAGCGTGAGGTGTCCGGCGTTGTGCATCGAAAGCCCGATCGCGTCGGCGTCCTCTTGCTCCACCGCGGCGATGATGCTGTCGGTCGTCTGGCGCAGACCGAGGTAGATGACTTCCATACCCGCGTCGCGCAACGTACGAGCGACCACTTTGATGCCGCGGTCGTGCCCGTCGAGGCCGAGCTTGGCCAGCACGATACGTGTGGGTTCGACAGTCACTGTTTGTGTCCTCTCCGCCGGACGGCGCGTTGTTGGTGTCCTCCCCGCCGGACGGTGGTCATACGATCGCCGTTTCGACGTAGGTTCCGAACACACTCTCCATGGCCATCGCGATCTCCTCTTCGGTGGCGTAGACCTTCACCGCATCGATGATCGACGGCATCAGGTTGACCGTCGGATCCTCGGCATCGGAGGTGATCTGCGTCAACGCGGTATCGACCGCTTCCTGACTGCGGTCCTTCTTCACCCCGTCGAGGCGTTTGCGCTGGTATTCCTCCGTGGAGCTGTCGACGCGCAGGAGGTTGGGGACGGTGTCTTCGTCGCCGTCGACGAATGCGTTGACGCCCACGATGATTCGCCGTTCGGCGTTGACTTCTCGCTCGAATCGGTAGGCCGCGTCGGCGATCTCGCCGACGAAGTAGCCGTTGTCGATTCCGGCATAGACGCCCTCGAGGATCGAGCCGTCGCCCAACTCGTCGAGGTGAGCGAAGACAGCTTCGGCCTGTCGTTCCATCTCGTCGGTCATCCACTCGACGAACGGGGCACCAGCCAGAGGGTCGACCACGTTGGTGGCGCCGGTTTCGTGGGCGACGATCTGCTGCGTGCGCAGCGCGATCCGTGCCGCCTTCTCGGTGGGCAGAGCCAGGGCCTCGTCGAAGCTGTCAGTGTGGAGCGACTGGGTGCCACCGAGAGCTGCGGCGAGTGCTTGGGTCGCAACACGGGCGATGTTGATCTCAGGCTGCTGAGCGGTGAGCGACACCCCCGCCGTTTGCGTGTGGAACCGGCACATCATGGCCCGTTCGTCGGTGGCGCCGTAGCGCTCCTTCATCCATCGAGCCCAGATCCGCCGCGCCGCGCGGAACTTGCCGATCTCTTCGAAGAAGTCGGTGTGACTGTTGAAGAAGAACGAGAGACGCCGACCGAATTCGTTGATGTCTTCTCCCGCCGCGATGGCGGCTTCGACATAGGCGAAGCCGTTGGCCAGAGTGAACGCGAGCTCCTGAGCGGCTGTCGATCCTGCCTCGCGGATGTGGTAGCCGGAGATCGAAATGGGATGCCACTTCGGCATCTCCGCGGTGGTGAACTTCACCATGTCGGTGACGATGCGCATCGAAGGGCGCGGGGGATAGATGTATTCCTTCTGCGCCTGGTACTCCTTCAGGATGTCGTTCTGAATCGTGCCGGCCAGGTCGGCTCGACCGACGCCGGCCTTCTCACCGACGGCCACATACATGGCGAGCAGCGAAGCCGCCGGACCGTTGATGGTCATCGAGGTCGAGACAGAGCTCAGGTCGATGTCGGCGAACAGGTCTTCCATGTCGGCGAGCGTGTCGACGGCCACACCGGCGCGGCCGACCTCACCGAGGGCCCACGGCGAGTCGGAGTCGCGACCCATCAGAGTGGGCATGTCGAACGCGGTGGAGAGTCCCGTGCCGCCGGCTCGCAGCAACTCCTTGAACCGGCCATTGGTGTCTTCGGCGGTGCCGAATCCCGCAAACATCCGCATGGTCCAGAGCCGGGACCGGTAGCCGGCCGCGTGGAGGCCACGGGTGAACGGATATTGCCCGGGGTAGGGCGCATCGCCGTAGACGGCGTCGAGCGGCACACCGGACATCGTCTCGAACGGCACGTCGCGTAGATGGGCACCGTCGTACTCGGCTTGCCAGTCGTCTCGTGGGTCACTCATCAGCACACTCCGAATACTTGGACATCAAAGTATCTCGTCATAGGGTAGCGGTCATGGCGCTGGATTTCGATCCCATCGAGGAGGCGGGACGCAACTGGTCGACTCGCGGCTGGGGAGCGACCGACGCGATGGCCACCGCCACCGCCATCACCCGCGCCCACCAGATTCTGCACGGGCGAATCGATTTCGCCTTGGCGCCGCTCGATCTCAACTTCAGCCGGTTCGAGGTCTTGGCTCTCCTGAGCTTCACCCGCACCGGTGAGATGCCCATGGGCAAGATCGGTGACCGACTCCAAGTACACGCGGCAAGTGTGACCAACACGATTCAGCGGCTCGAGACCCTCGGCTTCGTCGAGCGTGTTCGTCATGCCGACGACGGACGAACGGTGCTTGCCCGTCTTCTTCCGGATGGTCGCGCGGCCGCCGAGGAGGGGGCCAACGCACTTGCCGCGATCGACTACGGGCTGGAAGGCATGTCCTCCGTGTCACGAAGCGGCATTGCCGACGCGATCATCGACTACCGAGCGGCCAACGGCGACTTCGCCTGAGCCACCTCGACGGCACGGCTCACCAACTGACGGGTAGGGCCCGCGGACCGCGCAGTATCGCGCCGACGGGCTGCGCTGCTGCTGCGTTGGTGAGGGCCAGGTCGGGAAGACGATCGATCAGACGGCGGATGCCGATGCTGATCTGCGCCTTGGCGAGATGGGTACCGGGACAGTGGTGTGAGCCGAATCCGAAGGTGAGCACTCGGGTCGGTTCGCGGTCGATGTCGAAGCGGTCGGGGTCAGCGTGAATACGGGCGTCACGATTGGCTGAGGCGATGCCCATCAGCACGAACTGGCCTTCCCTCACCGTCTCGCCCGCGACCACCGTGTCGAACGGCGCAATGCGGGGCAGTACGCCGAGCGGAGGTTCCCAACGGAGCATCTCGTCGACCGCCGCGGGGATCAGCGAAGGGTCGGTCCGAAGCCGAGCGAGAGCTTCGGGGTGAGTGAGGAGGGCGTAGAGGGTGTTCCCCAACCCGTGGTAGGTGGTGGAGGCGCCTGCCGCGAATATCGCCCGCACGTGGGAGAGCACCTCTTCGTCATCGAGCCGGCGGCCGTCGTTCTCGGCGGTCACCATCGAGCTCAGCATGTCGTCGGCCGGACAGCCACGACGCTCGGCCAATACCGGCTCGATATACGACGTCAGGTCGGCCGCTGCGGCGAGCCCCGCGGCGGGATTGCCGGGAAAGCCCAAGATGTCGAGGCTCCAGTCGAAGTAGTCGTCGCGACGGTGGTCGGGCAATCCCATTCGCCTACCGAACACGTAGAACGGAAACCGCGACGTGAACAGCTCCACGAGGTCGCCGCCACCGTTGGCGATGAAACCGTCGATCACTTCATCGGCGATCGGTTCGATCGCCGCTTCCGCGAAGCGGGCGATGGGTCGAGCTCGCAGCTCGCGAGTCGACAAGTCCCGCAGCACGTTGTGTTCGTCGCCGTCGGTCGATTCGAACGTCACTCCCTGGCACGGTTCGATCGTCGTCGCGTAGGTGGGTCCTGCCGGGAAGCCGGCGTCGTCACGAAAGGCGGCATCGAGCTCTTCGTAGCGGGTGATCAGCTTGACCGGCATGCCCAACATGGTTGCGTCGACGAGTGGCCCCTCGGCTCGACGGTCGGCCAGATAGCGGTGGAAGGCCGGTCCCGCGAGTTCGTCATCGGACCCTGTTGCAAGGTCGATCTGGGCGTGGTCGCTCATGGCTGCCATCATGGGACAGCCCGCAGACTGCGGTCGAGACCAATCGGGAGTACTCAATGGCTGAGCATGACCTCATCGTGCGGGGAGGCACCGTCGTCGACGGGACCGGCGCCGCCGCTCGCACCGCGGACGTGGCGATCACCGACGGCATCGTCACCGAGGTCGGAGCGGTCGACGGCTCGGCCACTCGAGAGATCGACGCTGACGGCGCGCTCGTCGCCCCCGGCTTCGTCGACATCCACACCCACTACGACGGTCAGGCCACCTGGGACACACGTATGCAGCCCTCCAGTTGGCATGGCGTGACCACCGTGGTGTTCGGCAACTGCGGTGTGGGTTTCGCGCCCGTGCACAACGCCGACCACAACAAGCTGGTCGAGCTGATGGAGGGAGTGGAGGACATTCCCGGCGCCGCCCTTCACGAGGGCCTCAGCTGGGAATGGAACTCGTTCGGCGATTACCTCGACGCGTGTGAAGCACCCAAGGACATGGACATCGCGACCCAGGTTCCCCATGGCGCGCTGCGTCTCCACGTGATGGGTGAACGCGGCGCCAACCGCGAGGACGCCACACCGGCCGACATCGCCGAGATGGGTCGCCTGGCGGCCGAGGGCATCGCCGCCGGCGCTCTCGGTTTCTCCACGAGTCGCACCTCGAATCACAAGACATCGACCGGAGACTTCACGCCGACCCTCACCGCTGCGGCCGAGGAACTCATAGGCATCGCCGAGGCGGTCGGCGTTGGGGGCCGTGGTGTCTTCCAGCTGGTGTCCGACTTCGTAGATCGCGACCGCGAGTTCCAGATGTTTCGCGACATGTGCTCGATCTCGGGGCTGCCGCTGTCGTTCACGATCGTCGAGAGTCCGAAGTCCGACACCTTCCACCAGGACCTGCTCTCGCGCATCGAACAGGCCCGGGCCGATGGGCTCCGGATCACCGGCCAGTGTCCGGTGCGCCCGATCGGTGTGTTGCTCGGATTCGAGTGCACGCTGAATCCGTTCATGCGAAATCCGGTGTGGCGCGAAGTCGCCGACCTGGCACCCAAGGACCGAGTGATCGCGCTCAACGAGCCCGACCGGCGGGCTCGACTGCTGGAGGGCACGAACAGCGCCGAGGGCAGCCTGATCGGTGGCAACATCATCGAGGGTTTCCACTCGATGTTCGAGATGGGTGAGACGCCCTACTACGAGCCCGCTGCCGACCAGACGGTGGCCAACCGAGCGGCTGCGGCCGGAGTGTCTCCTGCGGAGTACGCCCTCGATCTGCTCCTGAAGTTCGATGGCACGAACATGCTGTGGTTCCCGTTCACCAACTACGGCCACGGCAATCTCGACGGCACCCGCGAGCTGCTCACCCACGAGTTCACTGTTCCTGCGCTCAGCGATGGTGGCGCCCACGTGGGCACGATCTGCGACGGATCGTTCCCCACCACGTTGCTGCAGCACTGGGGACGTGAGCGCCCCGAAGGTCGCATCGATCTCGAGTTCCTCATTCAACGCCAGGCTCGCGACACCGCCCGCACCGTCGGGCTCTTCGATCGAGGGGTGCTCGCTCCCGGCTATCGCGCCGACCTCAACGTGATCGATTTCGAGAACTTGCAGGCTCGCGGGCCAGAGCTCGCCTACGACCTTCCGGCCGGGGGGCGACGGGTGCTGCAACGCGCTGATGGTTACCTCCACACGGTGGTTGCGGGCCAGGAGACATACGCCTCGGGCGAAGAAACCGGAGCGCTTCCGGGCCGACTCGTGCGTGGCGGTCAGGCTGCGCCGGAGGGGAACTGACATGAGCGAGATGACCGTCGAGCAACTCACGCCCCTCGAGTCGCATGCCAACTGGACGGCGGCCGAGGTCGCTGATCCAGCCGAGTGGACGCACCGGCTGTCGGATACCGAGATCGCTGAGCTCGAAGCCGCACTCGTGGTCGCCCGCTCGAAATGCAACGACGTGCTCGAGGTGCGCAGGGACGACTTTCCTCTGCCGACGCTCGGTCCGGTTCTCGGCGGGCTGGCCGATGAGCTGATCAACGGTCGAGGTTTTCAACGAATTTCGGCTCTGCCCGTCGAGCGTGTCGGGTTCGACGACGCCTCCTGGATGTATTGGGGCATCGGTCTGCACCTCGGTGTGCCGTGGCCGCAGAATGTGAAGGGTCACCTGCTGGGCGATGTGAAGGATCAGGGCAAACGGCCCGATGATCCGACCGCCCGCGGCAACGAGCTCGGGGGCGTTGCCCAGGCGTTTCACTCCGACGGCTCGGATCTCGTCGGCCTGATGTGTCTCGACCCCGGCGTCTCGGGCGGCGAGAGTTTGGTCGCCAACGCGGTCGGTGCCTACAACAAGTTGGTCGCTTCCGAACCCGAGCTCGCGACATCGCTGTTCGACGGCCTGCCCTACGACTTTCGCGGCGAGCAGCGCGACGGTGGAACGCCCTTCTATCATGTGCCCGTTTTCTCTCAGCACGGCGACCGACTGTTCGTGCGCTACATCCGGCCCTACATCGAGGCGTCACAACGTCACGACGACGCTCCTCGGTTGACCGAGCAACAGCGGGCGGCGATGGATGCCTACGACGCCTTCATCTACGACGCCGACAATCGTGTCGAGATGACCTTCGAAGTCGGCGACATGCAGTTCGTCAACAACTACCACGTGCTCCACGGACGCAAGGCCTACGTCGACGACGCCGATGCGGGCCGGGTGCGCTGGTTGAAGCGGCTGTGGTTGGCTACCGAAATTCTGCGGCCGGAGGATCGGCCCGACCGGTTCCAGGCGGCCGGCGCGACCAGCCACTGGTCCGACACCCGCACCAAGGCCTAGCCGTGAGCTTCGACTGGGATCCCGAACAGCGGGCGTACGCCGAAAGCCACGTGTGGGGTGTGCTTGCGACGGGGAGGGCCGACGGTTCTCCGCAGCAGTCGATGATCGGGTACTTCGTTGACGATGCCGGCCGCATCGTCATCTCGGCCAAGGCCTACACGGCCAAGTGGAAGAACGCGGTCCGCCAGCCGCGGGTCTGCCTCACGGTGCCGGATGGTCGAGTCCACCTCGTTGTCTACGGCGACGCCGAAGCCATCTCTGCGGATCCGGAACGGGCCGAGTTGACCGCTCGCATCTTCGGCTTGCTTTCCGGTGGCGACGCTCCAGACCCGGAGTCGATCGTGGGAGTGCTCGACGAGCAGGAGCGCACCATCATTCGCATCACTCCCACCAAGACGCTCTTCCAGGAGTAACGAACTCCGTCAGGCGGTCTTGGCGGCCGGCTCGGGGTTGGCCAGTGGCGGGGTGTCGTCGGGGAGTTCTTCGCCCGAGTAGACGTCGACATAGGTCTGGCCGGAGAGTTCGCCGATCTCGAACATCACCTCGTCGGTGATCTGGCGGAGAACCAGCCGGTCGTCGATGCGGCTCCGGTAGCGGGTGACGTCGATCGGCTCGCCGATGTGGATGCCACACTTCTCGCCCAGCTTCGGCATCGTGCGGTCGGGCGGCTGAATGCGATCGGTTCCAACGAGGCCGATGGGGATGATCGGGGCTCCGGTTCGTAGGGCCAACCGGGCCACACCGGTCTTGCCCTTGTGGAGGTAGCCGTCGCGGGTGCGGGTGCCTTCGGGATAGATGAGGAAGAGATCGCCCCGGTCGAGTGCGGCGGCGGCCGCGTCGAGAGCGACCTTGCTCGCGTCGCCCCCTGACCGGTCGAGCGGAATCATTCCCGTCGCGGGGAAGAAGTACTTCGTCTTCCAATCGTCCATGTATTCGGCTTTGCCCACGGCGAGGGTGCGGCGGGGCATCAGCGACATCGTGAACGGCGAATCGAGAAACGACAGGTGGTTGGGGGCCAGCAATGCCGGACCTTCCGACGGAATGTTGTCGAGACCGGTGATGTCGAGATCCCACATCCGATGCATCAAGGGCTTCATCACCCGCATCATCGGTTGCTGTAGCCATCCCGTTTCAGCCATCGCGGTCAGCTCAGCTTCCGGCGCTGGGTCTTGCCGCTGGTACCGATCGGCAGCTCGGTGACGATCTCGAGCTCGGTGGGACACTTGTAGCGAGCGAGCCGTTCGCGACAGAAGTCGACGAGTTCGGCGAGCTCCGGTGGCTCTGAGCCTTCGGGGACGGTGACAAAGGCGACGATCCGTTCGCCGCGCCGCTCGTCGTCGCGGCCGATCACGACCGTCTGATCGACCTTCGGATGTTGGACCAGAACGGTTTCGACCTCGAACGGGTACACGTTGAACCCCGACACGATGATCAGATCCTTCGCCCGGTCGACGAGGGCGAGGTAGCCGTCCTCGGAGAACACGCCGATGTCGCGGGTGGCCAGCCAACCGTCGTCGTCGAGCACGGCCTTGGTCGCCTCCTCGTTCTCCCAGTAGCCGAGGAACACGCCGAGCCCGCGCACCTTGATTTCACCCGAGTCGTCGAATGGCACCTCGACGCCGTCATGGTCGACGACCTTCACTTCCACTCCGGGTGCCGGTTTGCCGACTGTGCCGGGGCGCACCGGAATCCCGATGTGGGAGGTGACGGTCGGTGAGGTCTCGGTCAGCCCGTAGCCCTCTTGGAGTTCAACGCCGAAACGGTCCTGAACTCCTGCCAGAGGCGTGGGTGCAGCGCGGACGCCCCTGACGCGATTCGTGAAACCCGAGCAAACGCGTCGTCAGGGGCATCGCTGTCGATGAGGGACCGCCACATCGGGGGGACACCGGCGAATCGATCGATGCCGTGCCGAGCGACTAGTTCGACGCACGTGTCGGGGTGGAAGCCGGCGGCCATCACGACCGTGCCGCCCACCCGCAGTGTGCTCAGCAGCGAGATGTTGAATCCGTACATGTGCGAGATCGGGATCGTCGCGAGGACGATGGATTCTGGGGCGAGTCCGGCACCGTCGGTCGTGATGATCGCGTCCTGATTCGAGATCAGGTTGCCGTGGCTGAGCATGGCGGCCTTGGGCGAGCCCGCCGTGCCGCTGGTGAACAACATGACAGCCAGGTCGCCGGGGTTCGGCGACGACGCAGTGACTTCTGGGCCCTCGGGGAGGTGGTCGACTCCCGCCACGGTTGTGCCCGCTGGAGCCGAGACGCGATCGTGGAGGTCGCCGTCGATCGGCGTGCCCGTGAGCACGTGGGCCGCTCCGATGGCCTCGACTTGAGTGCGCAGTTCCGGGATCGGGCTGTTTGGATCGAGCAACACCGCCACCATGTCGGCCGACACGGCGGCGAGCACGCCGACGGCCGCAGCCCGTGTGTTTGTGCAAACCACGGCGACCCGGTCTCGGGGCATCACCCCGGCGGCGACAAGCCCGGATCGGGTGAGCGCCACGAGTTCACGGAGTTCGCCGTAGGTGGTCGATTCATCGCCTTCGATGATGGCGATCGAGGCGTCGGGTTGGGTGTCGAGGATGGTCGCGAGCGTCACTGCGGAGGACCATAGGCGGCGCGACCGCTGGCTGTCAGCGGGTCAATGTGGTGATGGAGCGCAGTGCTCGATCGGCCAAGGCCACAAAGTCGCCCTTCGCTGCGCTCGCCGTCCATTGCCGTGTCGCGACCCGTAGTGCCGACATAGCGGCGCCGGCGAGAATCTCCGGTCGTGGGTCGTCGATCGGGTCGACATCGAGTCGTTCGGCCACTGCGTTGATGATCTCCCGCTCCCAACTGGCCTGCACAACGGCCCGGCTGTAGGCGGAAATCGACGGCACCGCGGCGGCGAGGGCGAACTGCAGCCGACGGCGATCGGCGTGGCGTTGGTGATCGTCGGCGAGGGCCAGCATTGCCTGTCGCACCGCTTCGATGACCGTTTCCGATGGCGGCCGCGCCGCGAGCGCGGCGCGCAGCTCGAAACGAAGATCGACCATGTCACCGAACAGCACCGCCTCCTTGGTGGGGAAGTGGCGAAACAGTGTGCGCTGGGCGACGTCGGCCGCCTCGGCGATCTCCGTAGTGGTTGTCTCGTCGAAGCCCTTGGACCCGAAGAGTCTCGCGGCCTCGTTGATCAGCCGATCGCGCGTGTCGTTCTTCTTGCGATCTCGGCGACCGACTTCCTTGGTTGATGCCACGCCCTCACCCTAGGACACTTCCAGCTACGTGTCAGCGGTTGACTAGTGTCAGTCACTGACATTAGTCTCGTGGCATTCTTCATTCGGAGAACCAAGGGGAGTACTCATGGCCCGTCAAACCGCTGCAATCTTCGATCTCGACCGCACGCTCATAGCGTCGTCGTCGGCCACGGTCTTTCAACGCCACCTGAGCAATGCCGGTCTCGGCTCGATGCCCGACATTCCGCTCGCTGACGCCTTCTTGAAGTTCTACGAACAGTTCGGCGAGAGCTGGGTGATGATGCAGCCGGCGAAACTCGGCGTGCGCACCTCCAAGGGTTGGTCGGTCGAGGCCACCCACGCGGCCGCGACCGCGGCTGCCGTCGAAATCGACGATGAGCTGATCCTGCCCTACGCCCGCACGACGATCGCCGATCATCGTGAGGAAGGGCGCCTGCTCGTTCTCGCCACCACATCGCCCGAGCCGTGGGTTGCCCCCTTGGCCGAACAACTCGGATTCGACGCCGTGGTTGCCACGAAGTGGGCGTCGCAAGGTGGGGAGTACACCGGCGAGACCGACGGTCCGTTCGTGTGGGGGCGGGCGAAGGCCGATGCGGTGCGGGCCTGGGCCGAGGCCAACAACGTCGTCCTCGAAAAGAGCTTCGCCTACAGCGACAGCTACTTCGACTCGTCACTGCTCGAGCTGGTGGGCAACCCCGTCGCCGTCAACCCCGATTTCCGACTGCAGGGTGTCGCTGTTCTCAAGGGATGGCCGGTTCGCCATTTCGACAAGCTCGACGGGGTCATCAAGATGGCGGGGCGAGAGATTCAGGAGTGGAGCCGCCCGCTGCTGCGTGAAGAGTTTCAACCGCTGTCGCGTTTCGAGTTCAACGGTGTGGAGAATGTCCCGGCCGATGGCGCGGCGATCCTGGTCTTCAACCATCGGAGCTACTACGACCCGACGGCGATGGGGCTCCTGGCCGCGAAGTCGAAGCGCAACATCCGCAGTCTCGGCAAGAAGGAAGTCTTCGACGTGCCGATCGTCGGGCGACTGATGCGAGGCATCGGCGGCGTGCGAGTCGATCGCGGCACCGGATCAGATGAACCTCTCGAGGCTGCCGCCGACGCACTGCGGGGAGGCGAAGTGATGATGCTCGCGCCCGAAGGCACGATCCCGCGCGGACCAGCGTTCTTCGATCCCGAACTCAAGGGTCGTTGGGGTGCCGCGAAGTTGGCCGCCATGACCGGAGCACCGGTGATCCCGGTCGGCCTCTGGGGAACCGAGAAGGTGTGGCCCCGCAGCGCTCGAATCCCGAAGATTCCGGCCGGCAGCCGACCCCTGGTGAGTGTCGAGGTCGGTCCCCCGGTTGCGCTCGGGCATGAGGATCTCGATGCCGACACCGTTGCGATCATGTCGGCCATCGTCGACCTTCTTCCGCCTGAAGCCCGCGAGCACAAAGTGCCGACGGCCGAAGAACTCGCCCTCACCTATCCGCCCGGCTACAAGGGTGACCCCGAGGCCGAAGCCGACCGTCGTCCCGGTACCGATACGAGCAACGCATGAGCGACACGAACGAGCGCGCCCGCGAACTCGATACCGCGGAACGCATGTCCGAGCACGAAGCGCTCATGTGGAACATCGAGAAGGACCCGTGGCTCAACCCCAACGGTGGAGCCATGTTCGTCTTCGATCAGCTGATCGACGTCGATCAACTCCGGGCCCGCATGCGCGTGGCCGTCGCGGGCATCCCGCGCCTCACACAACGGGTGCAACCGGGCCTCGGTCGTCTGTCCACCCCGGCCTGGGTGCCCGATCCCGAGTTCAATTTCGACAGCCACTTCCGCGTCGTCACGCTGCCCAGCCCGGGCACACAGCGCCAACTGCTCGATCTCGCCGCGCAGCTCTACATGGAGCCGCTCGACCGGACAAGGCCGCTCTGGCGGATGGTCATCATCGAAGGACTCGAAGACGGCAAGGGAGCGATGTGGTCGCTGATGCATCACGCGATCTCCGATGGCATCGGCCAGCTGCGCATGGCCGAGATGTTTCAGGATCTCGAGCGCGATGTTCCCCGATCCCCCGATATCGACCTCGAAGGGATCGTGGCCCAAGCCGCCGCCGACTACGACAAGAAGGAAGCCGGTGGCGACTTGGGCTCGAGCCTGGCGTCCACCGCGGCTGCATCGGTCGGGCATCTCGCTCGACGGGTGGCGGGTACCGCGCGTCGTGCCGCCGGCGAAGTCGCGATCTGGCCGGCCGACCCGGCGCGGGTCGGGGAGAAGGTCGGCGATGTCGCGGCCATGGTCTCCGAGACGGCCGAACAGCTCACCCACACCGCCGACGAAGGTGAAGGCGCACCCCTGTGGCGCGAGCGTTCTCGACACCGGCATCTCGAGTCCGTGTCGATTCCGCTCGATGAGCTCAAGGCAGCCAGCAAGGCGGCCGGGTCCACGATCAACGCGGCGTTCGTCACGGCGATGTCGGAGGCTGCCGTCGCGTATCACTCCGCTCGCGGAGAGTCGTTCGACACCCTCAACGTCTCCTTTGTCATGAGCACGCGTACCGACAACAAGGCCGGCGGCAATGCCTTCACGCCGGTGCTTGTGCAGCTTCCCGCCGGCTCGCTCGACACCGCCGAGCGTCTGGCCACAACGACAACGACGCTCGACGATGCCCGCGATGCAGCCGGGCGCAGCGGCGGGTTCACGGCACTCTCCGGTGTGGTCAACCTCTTGCCCACGTCGGTTGTCACTCGCACGGCTCGCAGCCAAGCGGCCAAGATCGATCTCGCCACCTCGAATCTCCGAGGCGCTCCTTTCCCGCTCTACATCGGAGGGGCCAAAGTCGAGTACTCCGTCTCTTTCGGCCCCCTCGCCGGCACTCCGTGCAACGCGACGGCGTTGTCGTACTGCAACAACTTCGACATTGGTCTCTTCATCGACCCCGTCGCCATCGAGGACCCCTTGGCGTTTCGCCAGTGCGTGGTCGACGCCTTCGACGCGGTGCTGTCGCAGGCGGTCTGAGCCTCCCGCCATTATCGAGAGTTCGGCGGAGCCGAACTCCATGCCACGCACGGCGTTGCCTCGTACTAGGTTTCCGCGCATGAAATATGCCGCACCATCCTCAGTGGACGAGGCCGTCGGGCTGCTGGCGGGCGACGCCGATGCTCGAGTCTTCGCCGGAGCGACGGATCTGATTCCTCAGATCCGTTCCGGTCGTCCCGAACCCTCCGTCCTGGTCGATCTGAAGAACATCGATCGCCTCGTCGGCACGTCCGAATCCGGCGGCAATTGGACCGTCGGAGCGGCAACTCCCACATCCACGTTGACCGCCGATGTTTCGTTCACCGATGCGTTTCCCGGTCTCAGTGAGGCCAGCGGCCTGATCGGGTCCGACCAGATCCAGAACCGTTCGAGCTGGGGCGGCAACTTGTGCAACGCCTCGCCGGCCGCCGATTCGGTGCCGGCCCTCGTGGCCAACGATGTCCGGGCGGTCGTCGCCGGCAGCAACGGTGAGCGAACCATTCCCGTGGCCGACGTAGTCACGGGTCCTGGGCAGACCTCACTGGCCGACGACGAGTTCATCGTCGAGTTCGAGGTGGATGCGCCCGCCGCCAATACGTCCGATGCCTACCTGCGGCTGATTCCGCGCACGGAGATGGACATCGCCGTGGTCGGCGCGGCGGTACGAGTCACCATGGACGGCGACACCTGCACGGCGGCCTCCGTCGTGCTCGGGGCGGTCGCTCCCACCGTTGTCCGGGTTCCCGACGCCGAAGCGGCGTTGGTGGGATCCACTCTCGACGATGCTGCGCTCGCCGCTGTCGCCGACGCTGCTTCGGCGGCTTGCAACCCGATCGACGACAAGCGCGGCACCATCGAATACCGCCGCCAGGTCGCCGGCGTGCTCGCGAAACGAGCCGCCGTCATTGCTGCGGAAAGGGCCAACTCATGAGCCGCACCCATGTGAACTGCACGGTCAACGGCGACGAGGTCGACTTCCTCGCCAGCGACGACACCTCCTTGCTCGACGCCCTGCGCGACGAGCTGGGCCTCACCAGTGTCAAGGAGGGTTGTGGCACCGGTGATTGCGGGGCCTGTTCGATCACGGTCGACGGGAAGCTCAATTGCTCCTGCCTCATGTTTGCTCCCGAAGCCGAAGGCAAGAGCATCGGCACCGTGGAGGGTCTCGCCGACGGCGACCAGCTCCATCCGTTGCAGACCTCCTTCCTCGAGGGCGCTGCCCTCCAGTGCGGCATCTGCACTCCGGGAGTCCTGGTCGCGGCGAAGGTCCTGCTCGACGAGAATCCGTCGCCCACGGAGACCGAGATTCGCTATGCCCTGGCCGGCAACCTCTGTCGTTGCACCGGCTACGACAAGATCATCCACGCTGTGCAGGAAGCTGCAGTAACGATCGGAGCTGGCAAGTGACTGCCACCGAGAATCGCCCAACCTACAAGTACGTCGGCACCCGACCGATCCGCCATGACGGCCTCGAGAAGGTCACCGGCAAGGCGCGCTTCGCGGCCGACCTGAACCTCACCGGTCAGCTCCGCGGCGTGATGGTGCGGTCACCGCATGCTCATGCGCGCATCAAGTCGATCGACACGAGCGCGGCCGAGGCCATGCCCGGCGTCAAGTCGGTGACCACCGGCGCTGACTTCCCCGACATCGATCCCGCCATGCCGGCCTACGACGAGTCGATCAACGTCATTGCTCGCGACGAAGTGCTCTACCACGGCCACGTGGTGGCGGCTGTCGCCGCGACCACGCTTTCCGAGGCTCGAGCGGCTGCTGCCGCAGTGAAGGTCGACTACGACGTGCTCGACCCGATTCTGTCGATCGAAGGCGCGCTCGAAGACGGCGCGACGATCTCCAACAAGTCCACCCGCACCCTGTTCCTCGGCCAGGACGACGAGACCAACCTCGCATCCATGGCTCCCTTCGGCCGGGGTGATGTCGAAGCGGGCTTCGCCGAGGCCGACGTGGTCGTCGAACGGTTCTTCACCACGAAGGCGGTTCATCAGGGCTACATCGAGCCTCACGCCTGCGTCGTCGACGTTGGCCAGGACGGCAAGGCGAGCATCTGGGCCTCGTCGCAGGGCCACTTCGCAGTGCGTTCCAAGACAGCCGACATCCTCGGATGGGGCACCGACAAGATCAAGGTCACGCCGGCCGAGATCGGCGGTGGATTCGGTGGCAAGACCACCATCTACCTCGAGCCGATCGCGGTGAAGCTGAGCCAGAAGGCCTCACGGCCGGTGAAGATGGTGATGACCCGCGAAGAGGTGCTGCGCGCCACTGGTCCGGCCCCCGCGGCGGAGATTGCCATCAAGGTGGGGGCCAAGAACGATGGTGAGCTCACCACGATTCAGTCGACGATGAAGTACAGCAACGGCTCGGCCAAGGGCTACGCGGCCATGCTCGGAGCGATGTCGACCGCGTCGTACAAGTTCCCCAACCTCGACATCCAGACCTTCGGCACCGTCGACAACACGCCGAAGTCGGCCGCTTACCGGGCGCCCTCGGCGCCGCAGGCCGCGTTCGCCGTCGAGTCGTGTGTCGACGAGATCGCGAAGATTCTCGGTATGGATCCGATCGAGATCCGGCTGCAAAACGCGGTGATCGAGGGTGACATCACGGCCATGGGAGCGCCGCACCCGAAGATCGGCTTCATCGAGACGATGACCGCGATCAAGGACAGCGAGCACTACAACTCGCCAGTGCCCGAAGGCGCCGGCCGAGGCTTCGGCACCGGCTTCTGGTTCAACATCGGCGAGCAGTCGAGCGCCACCGTCAACCTCAACGAGGACGGCACCGCCACCGTGATCACCGGCAGTCCCGACATCGGCGGCAGCCGGGCGTCGATGGCGTTGATGGCTGCGGAGACTCTCGGGCTCGATCCGATGCGGATCACTCCGATCATCGCCGACACCGAGTCGGTCGGCTTCACCGACATCACCGAGGGCAGCCGCGCGACGTTCGCAACCGGCATGGCCGTCACCAACGCCTGCAATGAGTTGATCGAGCAGATGAAGGCGCGGGCAGCAACGATGCGCGGCGTCGACATCGAGACGGTCGACTGGCTCGACGGTGCCGCAATCGTCGACGGACACGACCCGCTCACCATCGCCGAGATCACTGGCCAGGCCAAGCAGACCGGTGGTCCGCTCACCTCAACGGCTTCGCTCAACGCCGCGGGGGCGGGCCCGTCGTTCGCCGCGCACCTCGCTGATGTCGCGGTCGACGAGGAGACCGGAGTGGTCACGATCTTGCGCTACACCGCGGCGCAGGACGCGGGCACGGCCATCCACCCGTCCTACGTCGAGGGCCAGATGCAGGGCGGCTCGGCCCAGGGCATCGGGTGGGCGCTCAACGAGGAGTACATCTACAGCGACGACGGCGTCATGGAGAACGCGAGCTTCCTCGACTACCGCATGCCGGTGGCCTCGGACTTGCCGATGCTCGAGACGATCATCGTCGAGGTCCCCAACCCGAGCCATCCCTACGGTGTGCGCGGTGTGGGAGAGACGGGCATCGTCCCGCCGATCAACACCATCGCCAACGCGATCCACTCGGCCACGGGTGTCCGTATGACTGACCTCCCGATGTCGCCGCCCAACGTGCTCAAGGCGATCAACGAGCAGAAGTAGTAGGCCGGCAAGGTAACGAGCAGAACGAGATGGCGACGGTCCACCTCCAGGCCAACCACGCGTCGTTCACCGATGGTGTGCGTGAGCTGGAGGTGGACGGTGCCACTGTCGGCGCGGTGATCGACGAACTCGATCGTCGCCACCCCGGGCTGGGTCACATGCTTCGTGAAAGCGCATCCGTCGCCATCGACGGCGAGCTCCAACCCCGCGGCACCTTCTACGCCCCCGTCGCCACCGACGCCGACCTCCACTTCCTGATCCCCATCACCGGCGGCTAACCCGCGTTCTTAACCCATTAGGTCGCGCTGAGCGCGCCTTTCTCACTCCAGAACGGGTGGGTGGGGGGCTAGAGCTGGCCGTCGCAGTTGCCGCCGTTGGTGTCGGAATTCACTCCGGACGGGCACGTGGTGTTGTCCCAAACGGTCGACGTGAGCGTGGCGCCGGTGAGGTCGGCGCCGGTCAGGTCTGCGTCGCGCAACTCCGTCGCGGTGAGGTCGGTGAGACTGAGGTCGGCGCCGGCAAGCGTCGCGGCATGCAGAGATGCGCCAGCGAGGACGGATCCGCTGAAGTCGGCGCCGGTGAAGTCGCCGCCGTCGAGCAAGAACCAGAGGAACGATTGACCCGACAGATCCTCCCCGGGTAGGGAACAGAAGCGCGCCGAGGTCGTGGTGCGGGGCGGCACGCAGCCCGCATCGGGTCGCGGCTCGAATGCGCCGATGTCGCAGCCCACGCCATAAGGGCGTGGGTCGCCGATGCGATCGACGCCGCCGGTGCCCGTGCAAACGCCACTCGCCGGAGCGATGTGATCGGTCGCCGCGCTCAGCACGGCTGGCGCGAGCACTGCCCCGGCATCTCCGGTGCCGAAGAACACGAGGCGGGGATCGGTGTTCTGAAGGTCGCCGGCCGACGAGAAGCCGCAGGACGTCGACGTCTCCAGATTGTCGCCGTTCGATGTGCGGGTGCCGGCGCCGCAGTCGAGAGTGTTGTCGAACACCGAGGTTTCGAACTGTCCATCGCCGACGAAACCGACTGCGTTGTCGGCCAGCGTCGATGCCCGAGCGGTGACGGTCGAATCGGCATCTATGGCGATGACCGTCCTGTTGATCAGGGCGTTGCGCAGGCGGAGGCTCCCACCGTTGTGGTCGATGCCGTCCACGCCCTCGTCGTAGCCGTCGATGCCGGATTCGAATATGTAAGTCACCCCGGCGCCGGCGCCGGTCTCCAGGAGACTCCCGGTGGCGCCGGGGTAGGGCACCACGTTGGATCCCAGCAACGAGAAGTTGCCGGCCCCTTGATGGCGAATGGCCGCGCCATCGCTCGCCGTGCCGGTCAGCACCCATGAGTCACGAATCTCGACGAGGCCGGACGAGTGGTGGAGATCGAATACGCGATCGACGGAATGCGCCGAAAGGCTCACTTGGAGATTCTCGATCACGACCCCCTCGAAGATGTCGAGATCGCCCACGGCATCGTTGTCTTCGTCCGTCCCGGCGAGGGTGAGCGATGTCGGGATGCCGACGTTGACGCTGATGAGCTCGACTCCCGGAAGGCTGTTGGCCTCCATGACCGCGGCGCGGAGGGTGCATCCGTGGGGGGTGGCGTGGCAGATCCCGTCGCCGGGGTTGTCGTCGGGCGCGTCGGCGGCCGAGTGGACGACAAAGACGGTGCCGTTTTCATGACACGCGCTGAGGAGCAAGACAGCTCCCACCACGAGGATCGCCCTGATTGTCCAAGTCCGCATTCGACCGCCTCCCGTCACTCTGAGCGCGAAGGTACTGAACGCGGTCCCGTGCGGCCAGTCGTCGGCCGCTACGATCCTCTTCGCCGGGATGGTCCCGGGTCCTGACAAGGGAGATCCATGGCTCGTTTCCACGAGTTCGAAATGGCGTCGCTCGAGGGTGAGCAGGTGTCGTTCAGCGATTTCGCCGACAGCGCCTGTCTCGTCGTCAACGTCGCCTCGGCTTGAGGCCTTACGCCTCAGTACGCAGGTCTGCGTACGCTTCATCATGACGACAACGGGGTCCGTGTTCTCGGCTTCCCGTGCAATCAGTTCGGCGCCCAAGAGCCGGGTTCCAACGAAGAGATTCGTTCCTTCGTGAACGAGACCTTCAACATCGACTTTCCGATGTTCGACAAGATCGAGGTCAACGGCGACGGTGCCACCGACCTCTATAAGTGGTTGAAGTCGGAGCAGCCCGGTGAGGGCGAGACCTCCGACATCGGTTGGAACTTCGAGAAGTTCCTGGTCAACTCGGCCGGCGACGTCGTCGCTCGTTTCTCGCCGATGGTCACTCCTGAAGAGGTTGCCGAGCAGTTGCCGGCCCTTCTCGGCTGAAGTACTTCGTGGAGCGGTCGTAGGTGACGTTCTCTCGGGGGCGTTCCTGCGGCCGGTCGCGCGGCCTTCTCCTTTCGTGAACGCCGGGTTGGTCTAGTTTGGACCGGCCAGGCGGAACTCTTAGGGAGCAGCAAATGCAACAGCGAAAAAGATGGCAAGCGTCGATCGTGGCGGTGGCTCTACTGGCCCCGCTCTTGGGGTTGAGTACGGCTGCGGCCGGTGAGGCACCCGTATCTTCGGAGGTGCCTATCGAAGAAACGTTCACTGTCGCCGAGGGCGATGGCGATGAGACGGCGCACGGTTGGCCCCACATCTCCTCGGACCCGGTCACGGGTCGGTCGTTGATCGTCTACAACACGGCGATTGATGGCGTGTCGTTGACCGACGAAATTCATGGCCGAGTCATCGACGAGACCGGCATGATCGGCGCGGACTTCCTGGTCAACCCCGATCTTCCCTCGGCCGGTTTCGACAATTTCGAACCGCCGTTCGCCACATGGAACGTGACCCGTTCGGAGTGGCTCGTCGTGTGGTCCGACGACACCGTCATCTACGGCCGTCGTGTCGGCTCCGATGGCACGCTGATCGGCGATGACTTTGTCATCTCGCAGAACAAGGCAGGCGTCGACGTCGACGTCGACAACCAGTACGACGACATCGAACACGTGAGGGCGGAATGGAGCCCCGAAAACGAGGTGTATCTGGTGAGCTTCAAGGCTGCCGGAGACGACGGAGGAGTCTCTTTCGGTCAGACAATTCTCGCCACTGTCATCGATGGTGATGGCATGGAGGTGCTCGACGGCGACGTCGTGGATGTCAGCGAGGAGAAGGCGAACGACGGTGTCGCCGTCGCCTACTCGTCGACCTCCAACGTTTGGCTCGTGGCCTGGGAACGCCAGGACAGCGACGAACTCCCCGGCGCTCGTGTGCTGTCGGTCGACCCCGACGGAGCGGTGTTCGACATTGTGTTCGAGACAGCGACACTTCCGGTCAGCACGTCCGGAACCGGCTCGGGCGGTACGCCCGAACTTGCCTACGACTCCACGCGTGACCGGTTCCTCATTGTTTGGCGCGCTGATCAAGGTGACGATGTTCAGCACTTCTTCAACTTCATCGCTGCCGACGGCACGTTCGTCGAGGGTGATGAGGAGCAGTTGGGTGAGGTCACCGGATTTCCGTTCCGGGCTCGTGTCGCGTACTCACCGCTCGTTGACGAGTTTGCGGTGGTTTCTCACGTTGCTCCGGACGGGGAGGAGGCTGGTGAAGTCTTCACCTGGGCGATCGATGGTTCGGGTACGTCCTCAGCTGCCACATCCGTGATCGATTCCGTTGGCGACAAACGCGCTCGTCCCTCTGTCAGCTATGGCGGAGGGTGTTTCCGCTACACCTGGTGGGATCTTGGTGAGTTCTGGGGGGAGGGCGACGGCCTTCCTGATTCAGTATTCGCCTACCTGGAGTGCGAAGGTTGTGTCGACTTCGAACGCGGCAGCGACGTGTTCGACGACGTGCCACTCGATGCCTTCTACGACATCGCCGTTGGTTGGCTCTCTCACTTCGAGCTGACGACCGGGACCGACCCGGGGGTCTTCTCTCCGCTCGACGGGGTCACGCGGGGCCAGCTGGCCACGTTCATCTGGCGGCTCGAGGGCGAACCGGCAGGTCCGCTCGGTTCGGCGACCTTCGATGATGTGCCGATCGGGAAGTTCTACGACAAGGCCATTGGTTGGATGTTCGCCGAGGCGATTACGACGGGAACAAGCGCCACCACGTTTGATCCCGAACGCGTGCTCACCCGCGGCGAACTCGCGACGTTCTTGTGGCGCCTGGCGGGTGAACCGGCAGGTCCGCTCGGTTCGGCGACCTTCGATGATGTGCCGATCGGGAAGTTCTACGACAAGGCCGTTGGTTGGTTGTTTGCCGAGGGGATTACGACGGGAACAAGCGCCACCACGTTTGATCCCGAACGTCCGCTCACCCGCGGTGAACTCGCGACGTTCCTCTTCCGCTACGTCGGCCATACCGCCTGCATCACGGTCTACGACTGGTAGTCGGGCTCGCAGAGAGTCGTTGAACTACTTACCCCTCCGGAGTGATCACATTCCGGAGGGGTCGGTCGTTCACGTAGCGCTCGAGATTGTCGAGGAAGAGATCGTCGAGCCGTTCCTGGCTCCGCGGTCCTTCGCCCGATTGATGGGGCGTGATCACCAGGTTGGGAAGATCCCACATCGGTGAATTCGCGGGCAGTGGCTCGGTTCGGGTGACGTCGATCGTCGCGCCGCGGATCGTCCCGCTCGTGAGGGCCTCGGCCAGAGCGTCCTCGTCGACGACCTCACCTCGGGCGACGTTGATCAGGACAGTCCCGGATCCCATCGCCGCGAACTCGTCCGCTCCGATCAGATCCCTGGTGTCGTCAGTCAACGGCGTGCAGAGCACCACATAATCCGACGCTTCCAACACTTCATGGAGGCGGTCGGGGGTGTACATCTCGTCGACGTCGGGTGCGCCGCCGGGTGTACGTCGTGTCGCGAGGACCCGCATCCCGATTGCCTGAGCGATGCGGGCGGTGGGGCGCCCGATGCCGCCAAATCCGATGATGCCGATGGTGCGAGCGGTGAGGTCGTCGGGTTCGACCTGGTTCCACTCGTGGTGCTGGCTGCGCAACATCTGGCCACCGATGCCCTGTGACCAAGCGAGAATCCATGCGTGGATGTATTGCGCCATCGGCTCGACCCAGATGTCGGCCGCTCGGGTGAATACGACTCCACGATTGACGAGGTCCATCCAGATCGGGTGGTCGTAGCCGGCATTCGGTCCCTGCACCCACCGCAGTGACGGGTCCTTCCACGACTCGACGAGTTTCATGGCTCGGGCGTCGCGGCCAATGCCGACACCCCAGTAGATGATCTCGATGTTTTCGGGAACTCCGGTCGTGGATGCGTCGTCTTCGAGCACGACGAGCTCCGCGTCCGGAACGAGCGCCGTGATGTGGTCGGCGTGAGCCTCCACTGACGAGCGGGGCAGCAGGATCTTCATCGTCGGACGATAGACCGCGTGGCGGGTGAAACTGAATGGACGCTCGCCGCCCTACCGTGTGATGGTCGAGGGGCCGGGGAGGGATCGACACTGACTGCAACATCACACGAACCTGCGCCGGATCAGTTGAGGGCGGGCGGCGGCGCGTTCGACTCCACTGGACGGGCGGGCTGGCTGCTCATCTGGGAGACCGCGAAGGAAGAGAAGTGGGGCGTGTTCCTTGGGATGCTCGCCTCGATCATGTGGACGGCCGGGCGGGTCACCGTGCCGTTCATGGTGCTGCTCGGGCTCGACCGCGGCGTGCGAGACGATGGTCCACTGCTGAAGTGGGTGTTGCTGATCCTCGGCGCCGGTCTGGTTTCCGCGATCTTCCTGGGAGTTCGTCGCTACCTCGCCTTCCGCAACGCTCGGATCATCGAGGCGAAGCTACGCGACCGAATCTTCGCCCATATCCAGCGCCTGCACTTCTCCTTCCACGACGCAAACGCGACCGGCGAGTTGATGAGCCGGGGCAATACCGACCTGCAGCACTTCCAGAACGTGGTCGTGCTGGTGCCGCTGACTTTCGGCAACTTTCTGATCGTGTGCTCGGTCACGGTGATCATGTTGATCATCCAGCCGGTTCTCGCGCTGCTGGCCCTGATCTCCTTGCCGTTCGTCAACCTGCTTGGTCGGCGCTTCGCAAAGCAACTCCACCCGGCCATCCTCGCCGTGCAGCAAGAGTCGGCCCAGTTGGCGGCCGTGGTCGAGGAGACGGTTTCTGGGATTCGGGTCGTGAAGGGTTTCGGCTCCGAGCCGGTGCAGGCGGCGAAGCTGCAACAGGAAGCCGACGACGTCTTCAACGAGTCGATGCGCTCGGCGGGGATTCGTGCTCGTTTCATGCCCGCCATCGAGATTCTGCCGAACATCGGCCTCATCACGGTGCTCGGCTATGGCGGCCATCTGGTGCTCAACGGCGACATGACGGTGGGCGAGCTGGTGAGCTTCAACATCTACGTGATGATGCTGGTCCAGCCGTTGCGGATGCTGGGCATGATTGTCTCGAACGCGCAGCGCGCGGCTTCGGCCGGCGAGCGCATCAGTGAGGTGCTCGAGACCGCACCGCGCATCGTCGACCCTGATCACCCCCGCGCTCTACCCGACGGCGATGTCGGTCGCGTCGAGTTCCGCGGCGTGTCATTCGACTACCGGCCGGGGATGAACGCGGGAGTGCTCGATGGGCTCAATCTCACGATCGAGCCGGGCGAGTCCGTTGCGCTCGTGGGCGCGACCGGTTCAGGAAAGAGCACCGTGGCCCGTTTGCTGCCCCGGTTCTACGAGGTCGACGACGGCGAGATCCTGCTCGATGGGATCGACGTCCGCGACGTGCGCCGCCAGGATCTCCGGCGATCCATCGGCATCGTCTTCGAAGAGACGTTCCTGTTCTCCTCGACGATCCGCGAGAACATCGCCTTTGCTGATCCCGAGGCGTCCTTCGACCTGGTCGAGCAAGCGGCTCGCCTCGCCGGTGCTGACGAGTTCATCGACGACATGCCCGACGGCTACGACACCGTCATCGGCGAGCGCGGGTTCTCGCTGTCGGGGGGACAGCGGCAGCGGCTGGCGATCGCTCGAGCAATTCTGGCCGACCCGCGGGTTCTGATCCTCGACGACGCTACCTCGGCGGTCGACCCAACCAAGGAGCACGAGATCCGCGATGCGCTCGGCGAGGTGATGGAGCGGCGGACGACCATCGTCATTGCTCACCGTCCAGCCACGATCGCGCTGGCCGATCGCGTCGTGCTCCTCGACGACGGACAAGTGGCCGCCGAAGGAACCCACGCCGACCTGCTCGCTCACAACGAGCGCTACCGCCAGGTGCTCGCCGTCGACCGCGACGACGCGGCGGGGGGTGCCTGATGGGCTGGGCATTCGGTCACGCCACCGACCCCGACGATCAGCTCGACATCGAGACGACCCGCAAGGTGCTCGGCCGTACGGCGCGCATGCTGCTGCCCTATCGACGGTGGGCCCTGGGTGCGGTTGCGTTCATTCTCGTCTGGACGATGATGCTGCTGGCAGGACCGCTCTTGGTTCGTCGAGCCATCGACCAGGGCATCGACAAGGGCGATTCGGGACAGCTCAATGTGTCGATTGCCCTCTACGTCGTGGTCGCGATCGTCAGTTATGTGTGCTTTCGCGGCGCAATCATTCTTCTGGCGCGAGTCGGCGAGCATTTCCTTCGAGATATGCGTGTCCGCGTGTTCGACGCTCTCCTCAAGCAGTCGATGGCGTTCTACGACCGTGAGAAGGCGGGCGTTCTCGTCTCTCGAATGACGTCCGATGTCGACTCGCTGCAGGAGCTCGTGCAGTTCGGGCTGATCATGTTCACCAGTGCGGCGCTGCTGCTCATCGGGTCGTTCGTGATCCTGATGATCCTGTCGTGGAAACTCATGTTGCTCTGCGCCGTTTCGGTGCCGTTTGTGGCGTTGGCGAGCGTCAAGTTCCAGCGTGATTCGAACAAGGCCTATCTCGCCGTGCGCGAAAGCATCGGCGACACGCTCTCGACTCTGCAGGAAGGCATCAGCGGTGTGCGCGTGGTGCAGGCCTTCGCCCGCGAGGAGGGCGAGGCTCGGCGATTCTCAACTGCGAACTTTGCGCTCTACCGGACCCATATGGCGTCGGTGCGCATCCAGTGTTGGTATCTGCCGATCGTCGAATTCGCCGGGGCTGCGACCACGGCGCTCGCGCTCGGCGTGGGCGGCTGGATGGTGAGCGAGGGGCGACTGAGTCTGGGCACAGTGGTGGCCTTCATCCTGTTGCTCAGCACTCTGTTCGAACCCGTCCAGCAGCTCAGCCAGCTGTTCAACATGGTGCAGTCGGCCACTGCGTCGCTCCACAAGCTCTACGGACTCCTCGATGAGGACATCGAGATCGACGAGCCGGCCGAAGGTGTCGCCCTGCCCGCGGGTGAGCCCATCGTGCTCGAGAACGTGACCTTCGGGTACGCGGGAGGCGAGCCGGTCCTGTCAGAGATCGACATAGAGATCGCACCGGGGGAGCGAGTGGCGTTCGTCGGTCCGACCGGTGCCGGCAAGTCGACCATGGCGAAACTGATCGCCCGTTTCTACGACCCGACCTCCGGCACCGTCCGGATCGGTGATGCGAGCCTGCGTGATATCCGACTGCGCTCGCTGCGCGACGAGGTCGTCGTCGTGCCCCAGGAGGGCTATCTGTTCAGCGGCAGCATTGCCGACAACATCCGCGTCGCAAGGCCGGCGGCCTCCGACACCGAGGTACGTGATGCTGTCGACCGGATCGGCGTGCTCGACCGTTTCGAGCAACTCCCGGACGGACTTCAGACAGAGGTCCTCGAGCGAGGCAGTCGGCTGTCGGCGGGCGAGAAGCAACTTGTCTCGTTGGCTCGCGCCGCGTTGGCCGACCCTTCGATCCTGATCCTCGACGAGGCCACGTCGTCGGTCGATCCCGGCACCGAAGCTGCGGTCGAGCTGGCGATGGAGTCACTCATGCAGGGCCGGACCGTGATCGCGATCGCCCATCGCTTGTCCACCTCTGAGCGCTGTGATCGCGTGGCCGTGGTTGCCGACGGCCGCCTTGTCGAATCGGGTACCCACGACGACCTGGTCGCACGGGGCGGTCACTACGCCGATCTCTACGAGGCTTGGGTCCGTGGTCTGAGCGAGGGCTAGCGTTCGGCAATGACTCCTGAAGACCTTGTCGAGATCGAACTCATCAAGCAAGTGAAGTACAAGTACCTTCGCGTGCTCGATCAACACGAGTTTGACGAGATGAGATCGGTCCTGACCGAGGATGTCGAGGCCCGCTACAGCGATGGCAAGTACAGCTTCGACGGGGTCGAGGCGGTCGTCGCCTTCCTTCACGAGTCGATGGGCTCCGAGCAGTTCTTGTCGAGCCACTCGGTGCATCACCCCGAGATCACGCTCAATGGTGACGGCACGGCATCGGGCATCTGGAAGCTCGAGGACAACGTGATCATCGGCGAGCACGACATCAACCTGCGCGGCGCCGCGTTCTATTACGACACCTACGTCAAGACCGACGCCGGCTGGCGAATCTCGTCCACCGGCTACCGCCGCGTCTACGAAGAGATGCATCCCCGCACCGGAATCGACGGTCTCGCGCTCGTCGCCGACTGGTTCACCAACGAATCCTGATCGTTCCTCACAAACGTGGCGCGGGGGTCAGACTCCAGTTGCAGCGCGCATCAACTGGAGTCTGACCCCCGCTGCAACTTGTGTGCCGGAAAGGGTGGCTACGCGTTGACGTAGGCGTCGGGATCGAAACGACGGGTCTTCCGCCAGTATTCGGTGGTGAAGCCCGGCCACAGGAGCTCGTTGCGACCGTCGTCGTTGAGGTACCAGCTGCCGCAACCGGAGGCCCAGACCGTGTCGTCCATCCGATCCTGCAATTCGGCGTAGGACGCGGCGGCCACCTCGGGACGAACGTCGGTTGTGGCGCCCGGGCCCCGCTTGCTCAGGTGGTCGATGGCGGCGACGGTGAAGTTGGCCGCCGCCTCGATCATGAAGATCATCGAGTTGTGGGCGAGCCCCGTGCCGGGCCCGGTCACCATGAAGAGGTTGGGGAAGCCGGGGACGCTGATGCCAAGGTGAGTCTCGGCGCCGTTCGACCACCGGTCGTTGAGCTCACTCCCGTCGGTGCCGAACACCTTGAGCGGGCTGACGATCTCCCACGTGCGAAATCCGGTTCCGAGAGCGATCGCGTCGAAGGGGCGATGGGTTCCGTCGGTAGTGATGATTCCGTCGCTCACGACGCGCTCGATGCTGTCGGTGACCAGGTCGACGTCGGCCCGACTCAGGGTTGGATACCAATCATCGGACACGATCACCCGCTTGCAGCCGAACTCATCGGTGGGGGTGACCCGCGCCCTGAGATCGGGGTCGGCAATCTGCCGCTCGATGAACGCCACGGCCATCTTCTTTGCTCCCGTGAGCATCCACCCGGCGCGTCCGAGCAGTGCGAGCGCCAGTATCTCCTGACGGAAGTAGATCTTGGCGCGGTGAAGACGACGCATGCCCGGCACATAGCGATACATCCACTGCCGCCACCGCGCGTAGGGGCGATCGTCGCGAGGGACGAGCCAGGGAGCGCTTCGTTGGAAGACGGTGGTCGAGGCCGCGTAGGGGGCGATCTCGGGAGTGAACTGAATCGCGCTCGCCCCCGTGCCGATCACCGCGACTCGTTCGTCGGTCAGGTCGTGGCTGTGATCCCATTCCGCCGAGTGCCACATCGCGCCGTCGAAGTCGTCGAGGCCCTGAATCTGGGGGATGTGGGGTTTGCTCAGCAACCCGGTGCAGACCACGACGACGTCGGCCTCGATCTCCTCATCGGTTGTCGAGATCCGCCACGTGCTCTGAGCGTCGTCGAAGCGCAGCTCGGTGATGTTGGTTCCGAAGCGAGTGTGTGAATGGAGCCCGCGACGCTCGTAGACCGACTCCATGTAGTCGAAGATCTCTTGTTGGGGCGGGTACCTCCTCGACCAGTCGGGCTTCGACTCGAAGCTGATCGAGTAGAGGTGGCTCGGGATATCGCATGCGGCCCCCGGGTAGTCGTTGTCGCGCCAGGTGCCGCCGAGATCGTCGGCCTTCTCGTAGATCGTGAAGTTGGTGTGGCCCTGCCGTTGTAGGCGCAACGCCACCACCATTCCTCCGAATCCGGAGCCGACGATCGCGACGCGAGGTTGGTGGGACATGGAGAGAGTGTAGAGACAGTGCCCTCTGCGCGATGCTGGCATCCATGGGTGATGCTCCCGAACAGTTTCGCTATGCCGTGAGCGACAAGATTCGCGACCATGCGATGACGTTCCCCGAGACGGTCGAGGGTTCATCGTGTGTGAACCGAGCGTTCAAGGCGGGTGGCAAGAACTTTGCCTTCCTCGGCGAGAAGGACGGTGAGTGCTCGCTTCGGCTGAAACTCGAGTCGTCGATCCCAGATCTCGAGGAGCGGTCGTCGGCCGACAGCGACCGCTGGCAGGTAGGGAAGGGCGGCTGGGTGTTGTTGAAGTTCCCGCCTGGCGATGCGCCCAAGATTGCCGAGTTGCGTGGGTGGATTACCGAGAGTTTCCGGCTGCTCGCGCCGCGGAAAGTTGTCGCGCAGCTCGACTGAACGAGGTCAGCGTCGGCCGGCAATCACTTGGTTGAGGGTCTCCACGCCGATCTGCTCACGGAAGGACTTCGGGTTGAGTCCGGTGACGCGGCTCGTCTCGGATGCCGTGACGGTGGCTGAACGAGGTAGCCCGAAGAGCGGCCCCATCTCGCCGACATAGTCGCCGGCTTCAACCCGGGCCAGGTGCACTGTTTCGCCGCTCGGGTCGACACGACTGATGTCGAAGGCGCCTTCGTCGATCACATAGATCAGGTCGGGAGCATCGCCTTGACGAAACAGGTCGGTTCCGACATCGACGACCTTCTCGACGGGGTCGGCATCGCCATCGAAACCTGCCGCGAATCGCGGCTGCATCTCGATCACCTGGTCGGCCAAGGGAAGTATGCGCTCGTCGTGGGTGGAGATGACGATCGTGCGGCCAGCGTCGGCGAGGCGTCGCAGCAGGCGCAGGATGCCCTCGACCTGGACGTAGTCGAGGTGAGCCGTGGGCTCATCCGCGAGCAGGAGCGGTGGGTCGAGTGCGAGTGCGCGGGCAATGGCCACTCGCTGCTGCTGACCGCCCGATAGTTCGCCTGGACGATGCGTGAGTCGTTCCTCGAGGTCGACGTCGATCAGGAGTTCTTCGGCGCGCCCGAAGGCCGACTTCTTCTTCACCCCGGCGCTCTGCAACGGCAGTGCGACGTTCTCGAGAGCGGTCAAGCTGTCGACCAGATTGAACGACTGAAAGACGATCCCGACGCTGTTTCGTCGGTGGTTGACGAGGCCGGCCTTGTCGAGACCCGTCGTTTCCACGCCGTCGAGGGTGATCGAGCCGGACGTCGGTTCGAGAATCGAACCCAGGCATGACAGCAACGTGCTCTTGCCGCACCCGGATGGACCGAGCAGCAAGGTGAGGTTGCCGCCGGGCACCTCGGCGTTGAGACCGTCGATAGGTCTGACCACGTGTGGTCCCGATGTGTATTCGACAACGAGATCCTTGATGACGAGATCTGCCATTTCAGCCTCCGAACGCCAGCGCCGGTGGAACCGTCGCCGCTCGCCGGGCGCCAGCGAGAGAGCCGATCAGCGAAACAATCAGCACGACGACCGGCATGAGCAGATAGGCGGAGAGCGGTGTCTCCACGGCCATCGGCATCACGGGCGCCAGGAAAATCCCGATGATTACCGCCAGCACCGAAGCGACGGCCGCGATCGCGACTGCTTGTACGGCGAGTCCGACCACGATGGCGCCAGAGGTGGACCCCGTGGCTTTGAAGACGGCGAAGTCGCGCGTTCGTTCCTGTGCGTTCAGGTAGAGCACGGATCCGATCACCATGGCCGCGACAAGCCACAGAATCGTCCTGACCATCGAGATTGTGGATCCCGCATCGCCGAGGTTGAGCAGAGCATTCTCCTCCGCGTCGGCGTTGTCGAGAATGCGTAGTCCGGGGAGACCGTCGATTTCGCCGTTGGCGAGAACCACTGAGACGATTTCGCCACCGGCGAACCCGAGTTGCTGTACCACGGCGAGATCGGCGTAGACGTTGGGCACCCCGGCGAACATCGTCGCTCGCACGACGCCCTCCACTTCGAATTCGGTACCGGCGAGCGTGAGCGAGTCGCCCACGGAAAGATCGAGGGTCTCATCGACGACCACTCCGGTCGGTGATGTGAGAGCAGCCGGTGCACCGACCTGCCCGGGTTCGACGCCAAAGACGTTGACCAGCTTCGGGGTGGCAACGTCGCCGGCGTTCATCGGAGTGAAGATCATGCCGGCTGCTTCGTCGACGCCTGGCGCTTCGGCCACGCGGTTCACGTCCGACTGTTGAAGCAAGGAATTTCCGGCGAAGGGCCCTGAGGAGGTGTCGGCGACGAGCCAGTGATCAGCGCCGGCGAGGGCGACGGTTCGTTCGACTTCGCGCTCGAAGCCGGCGGAGAGACCCGACATGGTCACGCTCAAGCCGAACACGAGAGCGGCGCCCAGGGTTGCGATCGCAAACCGCCGCCGTCGAAACTGCAGGTCGCGCAGCGCAGCTCTGATCATTGGGTCACCACCGCCGAGCGATCATCAGCGCCTCGGGCCGCCGCGCTCGCCGGGCCAACGGCTACCGCCGATCGTGTCGGCGTGGGGCCAGAAGGCGTCGGCGTCGAGGGGGCCGGCGTTGGAGATGTCGCGAGCTTTGGCCTGGTGCGTCACCAGTTGCGCTGAGACGACTTCGTTGCACGGGAGGTAGCGAGCGACCGGGTCCCATGGGCTGTCACGCAGCGTCATCTCGCCCTCGAGGGTCTCGACGTGGCGCTGTTCGAACGTGGTGGCCACATCGACGACAACGGGATCGAAGTCGTACTCCTTTTCCTTGTTGCCGATGGCGCGTGAGTACTTCGTCCACCATTCGTGTTCGGTGAAGTCGCCCTCGACAACGTCACCGAGACCGGTGACCTCGCCCGCATATTCGAAGAAGGTGTAGCCCTGGTGGGTCGCTCGAGCGCCGACGGCGTCGCCGAGACGGAAATAGTTGATGTCGCACAGGAACTTCGGTTGGCCGTTGATCTCGCCGCTGTTGTGCACCGCGGCTTCCTGGTCGATGCCCATGCCGAGGTTGTACTGGCCGACAACTCCCTGCCATTCCGCTGAGACCTTGATGCTGCAGCCGTATTCCGGTTCGTTCAGGATCGGGATGCAGTAGACGCCGACCTGCACGATGTTGTCGAGCGCAGTGAGACCGGGCGGCAACAGCGGGGCGATGTTTGATTCGTCCGTCGTGTATTTCACGACGAGCTTGGGCCATCCGGCGATCTCACCGGGATTGGACTTCGGAGCCTCGGCTGACATGTGGTGACCTCCCTCGACGTGCCCCGATGGTCGCACGTTCCGCGCTGTCGAAGCGAAACGCGAGTCGCCCGGGTCTCAGCTCGAGGAGCCGTAGGGCGAACCGTCGTTGCCGAAGGGTACAAACAACGCGGTCAGTGATCGGTTGTAGATGAGGACGACTCGAGTCGACGTAGCACCATTCCAGACACTGGTGATCGTGTGATCCCCGGCCGCCACGGGCACCACCCACGTGTGGGTCGGTGACTCCTCCAGTGAGACCTCGAAGTTGACCTCATGGCTGAACGGTTCACTGTTGACGTTGGCGCCGCCGATCTCCAGGTTGTTGGTGAGCGTGCCATAGCCACTGGCTGTCTCCTCAGCGGCATCTCGTCCGAGTGTGGTCGTGGCGGTCACAAAAAACGCGCCGTCTACCGGGGCGGTGACGAGAAGATCGATCCGGTCGGTGCCGCTGTTCCATTCCGAGACCGAAGCAGCGTCGAAGAGGTGAGCGACTCGGGTGAGATCGGCCGCGTGGTAGTCGTCGACCGTGTCGGCGTTCTCGTCGGCGAGAAGTCCATCGACACTCTCCTCGAGGTCGGCGATCGCCGGCTGCACGATCTCGGTGTCGTAGCGCTGAAGGAAGGTGACGGACTCGCCGCGCGTGACACCGTCGTCGGGAGCGAACGACGAGCTCGACTTGCCGGTGGTGATGCCGTTTTCGAAGGCCCACTCGACGGCCACGGCGTAGAAGCGACCGTCGTCGACGTCGTCAAAGATGTGGGTGGCCGCGGCCGCCGTCGGCGTCAAAAGCGCGATAGCGGCAATGGCAACAGCGACTCGTCGCCTCGTGAAGGTCGTGCTCATGGGTCTCTCCTCTGGTTGGGTTCGACCGCCGCGATGTGTCTGCTGCGGACGGCCGATGGCACGATAACAGTTATCGGATCAATGTTTCGGAACCTTGATACACTACCCAATCAACACAGGAGGAACGACAAGATGGACCAGGCGCCGGAGAAGCTCGCGGTCTTTACCAAACGGGACGGCATTGGATGGATCGACCTCGACGACGGGAAGGTCAACGTGATCTCGTCCCAGATGCTCATCGATCTCGGTGACGCGCTCGACGCCGCTGAAGAGGCCGACGGAGTGGTCGTGCTGCGCGGCCGCCCCGGTGTCTTCTCGGCTGGATTCGACATGTCGGCGCTCGCCGAGGTCGATGCTGCCAGCCTCGAGCTCGTCCTTGGCGGCTTCCGGCTTGCCGCTCGACTACTCGCTCACCCGCGTCCGGTGGTGATCGGGTGTACCGGTCACGCCATCGCGATGGGCGCATTTCTGGTCTTGAGTGGCGACTACCGCGTGGGCGTCGAGGGGCCGGCCAAGATCGCCGCGAACGAGGTTGCCATCGGCCTGACCCTGCCGCGGACCGCCACGGAGATTCTCCGTTCTCGCCTCACTCCGGCCGCCTTCCAAAGGGCCGCGCTGCTCGCCGAATTCTTCGATCCGGGTGCGGCCACGGATGCGGGCTTTCTCGATGAAGTTGTGGCGGCTACAGCGCTCGACGACAGGCTCGAAGCCATCGCCACGTCCCTCGGGCAGCTCGACGACCTTGCTCAGCGGGAGACAAAACAGCGCGTCAGAGCGCCGTTGCTCGCCGTGCTCCAGGAGTCGATCGAGAGAGACGCCGCCGAACATGGTGAGCGCCTGGCGGGCCTCGCCTGATAGAGAAGACGACGTGCCTCGAGCGAAACAACGGACTCCCGAACTCCAGGAGCGAATCCTCGATGCCGCAATCGGTGTGCTCGCGGCCGACGGCGCCGCCGCGGTCACGACGCGCCGAGTGGCGGCCGCGGCCCACACCTCGGCTCCGGCCATCTACGAGCTCTTCGGCGCCAAGTCCGGTCTGATCCGAGCGGTCTTCTTCGAAGGATTCCGCCGCTTGGTCTCGCGATTCGACACGCTGGCTCCGCCGACCGGAGAGCCGGCCGACCTCATCGTCGTGCTCGAGGCATTCCGCTCGTTCACACAGGACAACCCCCGCCTCTTCGAGGTGATGTATGCGCGCCCCTTCGAGGTGTATACACCGGAGCCCGATGAGCGGTCTCTTGGCGATGCGACCCGGTCGGTGTTCGTCGACCGAGCCAAGGGATGCGTCGCCGCGAAAACGTTGTCAGGGGATCCCGTCGACATCGCCCACGCCGTTCTCGGACTCGCCGTTGGGCTCGCCACACAGGAGACGGCCGGGTGGCTCGGCACCAATTCAAATGATTGTGATCGCCGATGGGCCGACGCCTCTCGGGCGCTCCTCGACGGATACTCCGGCTAGCGCCGATCAGCCCGGGCCGACGTGGTGATCGACCACGGCCTGCACGGTGAGTTCGAACAGAGCGGCGAGGTCCGGTGGGTCGCTCAACGCCGACACCGTTGTTGCATCGATGTCGACGTCGCTTGCCGCCCAAAGCGCAGGGCCGCGGCGCTCCTCTGGAATCGCAGATTCGTCCCGCAGCGCTCGGACGAGGAACCCGCCGACCGTGGTGAGAATGGCCCGCAGAGCATCCGCTGCTTCTGGGCCTGTCAGCCCTGCTGCTTCGACCTCGCGGGCAAGCGCGACTTCGAGCGGATGCTCGAGGAGCGACGTGGTGCCGGTCTGATGCGCGAGCGAGGTGATCGAGCGGTTCTCGAGCGCGCTGTCCCAGACATGGCGGGCTGCGGACATGACGCGTTCGCTCGGCGTGACGCCTTCGACGGGTCGAGCGGCTTGGCGCTCCGACTGTCGGCGAATGATCTCGATGATCAGCTCGTCGCGGCTCCCCACGTGCCAGTAGATGGTGGTGGTTGTCACATCGAGTTCGGTGGCGAGCCGGCGCATGGTCAATGCCGCCGCACCTTCCTTTTCGACGAGCGCCATGGCGATGGCGACCATGTCGTCGCGATCGAGGCCGGCGCGTCGTCCGGTGGTGACGGTCTTGCTCATTGTGACAAACTATGACAGTGTTCTAGTCGTCCGGCAAGTGCCGCAAGCATCCAGTGAGGAAGAACCATGCCGAATCCCCTCGAAGGAATCGATCAGAGCAACAACCCCTACATCGTGGTGTCGTCCGACACGCACGCGGGGCTGTTCGTCGAGGATTACCGCGAATACCTGGAATCATCCGTCCACGCGGAATTCGACGAGTGGCTGGCCACCCGCCACCAGCATCGCGCCATGGTGGAGGAGATGAACGGCGAGTATGTCGACCAGTGGGAGAGCGAGAACGAGATCGGCCTGAAGGGCGCCTACGACCCGGCCATACGTGACAAGACCCTCGACGCCGACGGTGTGGCCGGCGAGATCATCTTTGCCGACGGTGATGCCGTCACGGGCATGGAGGCACCGCCGTTCGGGGCCGGACTCCAGGCCGGGCTCATCACCGATCCGAAGCTCGCATGGGCCGGCGCCCGAGCCCACAATCGCTGGCTCGAAGAGTTCTGCGCAACCAACCCGCCCCGCCGGGCCGGAGTCGCCCTGGTCCCCATCACCCATGGTGTCGAAGAAGCAGTGCGGGAAGTCGAAGCGCTGGCGGGCAAGCCCGGTGTGAAGGGGATCATGATCCCGACGATGTGGCACGACCACCCGTCCTACGGGCACGAGAGCTACGACCCTGTCTGGGCTGCTTGCGCCGAGGCCGGCCTCGTCGTCCACACCCACTCGGGCGAGGCTGACTCCGGTGCCTACAACGAGAACATGGCGCAGTACATGCTCGAGGTGGCCTTCTGGACCCACCGCCCACTGTGGCAGCTGCTCTTGTCGGGCAAGTTCGACAAGTTCCCCAACCTCAAATACGCGCCGGTCGAATGTGGCTCGTGGTGGCTGGGCGATCTCCTCTTCAAGGCCGACGCGATGTTCGGCGGGCAAAACTGGAAGGTCAAGAAGATGGCCTCTCGCACGAAGGGCCTCATCCAGCGCCTGCCGTCGGAGTATGTGGGCAGCAATGTCTTCATCGGTGCTTCGACCATGAGCAAGGTCGAGCTTCGTCGCCGCTACATCAATGGTGTCGACGCCCTGATGTGGGGCACCGATTACCCCCACCCCGAGGGATCGTGGCCCAACACCATGGAACGTCTCGAGACCGACTTCCGCGAGATTCCGGTGGAGGAGACACGCCTGATTCTCGGCCTCAACGCAGTCCGTTGCTACGACCTCGACCTCGACGGGCTCACCAAGATCGCCGCCGATGTCGGCCCCACGCCGGAGCGTCTCAACCAGGACGTGAATCTGCGCACACCCGAGAACGCGATCCGCGAAGCTCGCTTCTGGTTCGACGACTACAACATCGACTGGCCGGAGTAGCCCTTCGTGGGTTCGATCCGCGTCGGGCTCCAGCTGATCGGTCCACAGGTGCTCGACCCTGCGGGGTCGGCCCGCGCGGCTGAGGAGGCAGGGTTCGACCTCGTGATGGTGGCCGACCACATAGGTGTCGCCCGGCATTCGCCGATGGTCAATCTCACGGCCATGGCCGCAGCCACCGAGTGGATCCGGCTCGGGACCTACGTGCTCAACAACGACATGCGCCACCCCGTGCAGCTGGCCTGGGAAGCGTCGACACTCGATCGGATCTCCGACGGTCGCTTCGAACTCGGACTCGGAGCCGGCCACTCGATGCACGAGTACGCCGAGGTGGGGATCTCCTTCGACGAGCCGAGCATTCGCAAAGCGCGGCTCCGCGAGGCGGTCGAGATCATCCGCCCGTTGCTCGACGGTGAGACCGTCGACTTCGATGGCGACCACTACCGGATCGAGGAGGCGGCGGTAACCAGGGCCGTTCAGGAACGACTTCCGATTCTCGTGGGGAGTCAGGGCGCAGCGATGCTGCGTCACGCGGGCGAGTATGGCGACGCCGTCGGGCTCATGGGGCTCGGCAAGACCCTCGCCGACGGTCACCGCCACACGGTGAGTTGGGCGGCCGATCGCCTCGATCAACAGGTCGAGCACGTGGGTCAGGGAGCAATTCATCACGACCGTTCTCTCGATCTGAGCGCACTGGTGCAGGTCTGCGAGGTGACGAACGATCGTGAGGCTGCGTTGGCGGCTGCGGTCGATGAGGAGTCAGGTATCACCGAGGAAATCGCCGCGACCACGCCCTATATGGCAGTCGGTTCGGTCGACGAGATTGCGGCTCATTTCGTGAGTGGACACGAACGGTGGGGCATCACGACCTACGTGGTGCGCTGCCCGGACCAGGCCAAGATCGACGAGTTCGCTCCGGTTCTCGCCGCATTGAGCTGACTAAACCGATCGGCAGGCGAAAGCGTTCATGTGGCGATGAATCCCGTGGATCCGGCGCAGTTCTGTGAGGACGTGAGGGGGCGGCTCGTCGCTGCGCTCGTGCTCTACACCGGCGATCGCCATCTCGCGGAGGAGTTGGCCCAAGAAGCTTTGGCCCGAGCATGGGAACGCTGGGACACCGTCGGCGCCATGGCGTCGCCCGAGGGGTGGGCGTTTCGCACCGCCCGCAATCTCGCGGTCTCGCGCTGGCGTCGGCGAGCGATCGAGCGACGAGCTCGCGTCGCGACCGCGCCGGTGGTCGTGGATCCGGCCGAGGGTGTGGCCATTCGCGCTGCGGTCTCGGCGTTGCCCGAACGACAGCGAGCAACCGTTGTGGCCCGATACTTCCTGGGCCTCTCCGTCGCGGAGACGGCCGAGCAGCTGCGGTGTGCGGAGGGAACGGTCAAGGCCGCGACGAGTCAGGCCCTCGAATCGCTGCGCTCCCGAGGATTCATCGACGAACTCAACGCCGATGAAAGGCACGGAGCATGAGCGAACTCGAACGTCGACTACGTGGCGCGGTGGCGACCACCGTGAGCTTCGATGCCGGCGATGTTGCCCGACTCGTCGCCCGGCGTCGCCGCACTCGTCGGACGATAGGCGGTGTCGCCGCGAGCCTTGTCGTACTCGTGGGAGTCGGAGCGGCGTTGACGCTCTCGGGCGCCGAGGACGATCCCGATCTCGAGGCCGTCGACGACTCACCGACCACCACCGCATCGATTGCTCCCGAACCGGTGGTCGCTGAGGAGGACCCCGAGGGGCCCGACGGCAATGTCGGCGCGATGAGCGATCTCCATGTGGAGACGACCGACCAATTCGGGTTCTCGGCCTGTGGAGCGGTCGAGCTGACGCTGCCCACCGACGCTCGAGCGGCCGAGCTCGAGGCCGTCATCGAGGAGCTCCGTGACGGCGGACTCCACGAGCAGCGCTTCGTCGTGAGTTCGGCCGGGCCGCAGTCGGATGGACGCGTGCCGTCGATCGGGCTCTCGTCGAACTACGAACCCACCTTGCAGTGGATCGCCGACCGGGCCGACCCGGCAGACGTCTGTGTCGACTTCGCCGAGTTCGGCATCCGGAATCTGCCGCCGGAGCTCGCCGCGGTCCTCATCGCGCCGGTGGACAGTGGGTTCACGGTGGTGGCCGATGGTTGCTCCCCCAAGGGGGAGTGGGTCCAGCCGTTCGTGCGGCGCGGCGAGGATCTCGCCGAGCTCGGAATCGCGATCGGTCGGGGGCAGGTGAACTTCCTCGACGATTGCGAGCTCCCGACAGTCCATACATTCGAGGAGGCCGGCTCGCTGATAGGCACCCTCGCCACAACGCCAGGCACGATCGAGTTTCTCGGCGACTCCCTTGAGTTTCGCTTCGACCCCGTGAACGCGGCCTCGCCCACGATCGGCGACGATCTCGTTGCCCAGCATGTCGACGACCCGACGGTGCAGTTCCAGGTCTCGGACATCTTCAGTGACTCGCCCGTGGCCGGTCTCGTGGGTCCCGTCGCGACCGATCAGTGGCCGGTGACCGGGAGCGGGTCGATCGTGCTGCCCGACGACGTCCCCGCGGGGACGTATTCCGTGCATCTGATCGACGCGCCGGAACTCAACGGTCTCCTGGAGGTCGGCGCCGTCGATGGTGTCGTGTCGCTCCCGGTCACCGGAGTGGTTGCCCCGGGGGTACAGAGTGACCTCCACGTAGAGGCGACCGACATGGTGTTTCCGGACTGCGCCAATCCGCTCGATCCTGTGAGTGCGACCGAGGTTCGCAATGCCGAGTTGGTCGCGCTCCGCGACCGACTGTGGGCCGACGGTCTGTCGGACGAGGGAATGTTCCTGTCGACCTCGTCGGTGAGCGGCGGCCGATTGCAGATCGGGCTCTACCGTCGCTCCGTGGCGATGGTGGATTTTCTCGTCGAGCGAGCCGATGTCGACGATGTCTGCATCTGGATCCTCCCGCCGGTCGGAGCGTTCACCGCTCCGCCTGGCCTCATGACGTGGGAACTCGATGAAAGCTCGATCGATGGGCCCGACGACACATCGTTCTCCGTCGTCAACGCATCGCAGTGTGGGCTGATCTACAAAGAGCTGCTCTTGCCGGTGCAGGTGAAGGAATTCGATGACCGCGTCGAGGTGGGAGTCCCGGTCGCTCCTCGCTTCGGCCCCTCGGTGCTGCCTTGTCCTGCTCGCGATGTGTTCGAGATCACGCTGACGGAGCCCATCGGCGATCGAGTCATCGTCGCCGCCCCCGGGCCGACCGCCGTGGTGACCGCGCCCAACAACGGTGGGGTTCCTGTCGGCACGCCGTTCGAGATCACATTCGATCTGGCCGGCGTCGGTGATGAACAGACGGTGGGGGACGACGTGATGATTCAGCGGGTGGACGACCCATCGGTGCAGATCCAGGTCACTGCAGTCTTCACGACCGTGCCGCGGGCGAGTGACCCGGAGACGATCGTGACCGACCGGTGGGCGCCAGTCGCTGACTCGAACGGCGCGGTCAGGGCCCGGCTGATCTTGCCCGCCGACGCTCGACCGGGTGACTACACGTTCGTCTTCATCGAACATCCGCAGATCAACGGCCTGCTCGCCGTGGCGTCCGGGTCGAACTGTGGCCAGCCGGATGATGGCCCGATCAGCGGCTGGATTCTTCCCGACCAGAACAACGACTGTGTCGTGGAGGTCGCCGGCTTCGACGACGGAGTCATCCACCTGAGCGGCCCGAGTGGCTACGAACCTCTCCGAGATTCCGACGGGGAGCTCGTGACCGTGCCCACAACGGGCGATGAGAGCTTCGTCTGCGGGAACGAATGGGGTGTGGTGGTCCGCTACGTCGACCCCGACGGCGATGGGCTGGTGGCGCCGGGGGACTACCTCGATCTCACCGTCATCGACGGCGTGGGTGCCTGGGTACCGAGTTTGGCCGACGTCGTTGGTGACCTCCCGCTGCCGCCGAATTCCGACGGGTGCATCGGCTTCGCCCGCGGGTGAGGGCGACTACGTCAGAGTGCTGAGCTGGGCTTCTGCGTCGGCTGAGAAGGTCCCCGGGGTGAAATGAATGGCCGCGCCGCCCGCGGCGACGAACTCTGCGCAGTTGTCGGCTCGGTTGTCGATCAGGATGGAGGTGGAAACGCCAGGGCTCATCCCGAGGAGTCGCCGGGCGTGCTCGGTCATGTCGACCTTGCTCATCGATCGGATCTCGGCACTGGTCACGATCACTTCCACCACTGGATCGAGGCCACAGGCAGTGGCGATCCCGGAGAACTCGAACGGATTGACGGTCACGATCGCCTGGGCGACGCGTCCGTTCAGGCGATGGATCCACTCGCGGGCATCGGGGTACCACTCGATCTGTTGCCACACCATGCGCAGGTGTCGGGCGATGGCGGCGTTGGTCATCGGCAGTCGCTCGGCGAGGCGAGGGATCAGATCGGTGAGGTTGGCATCGCCCATCATCCAGGCCTTCTCGAACTGTGGTTCTGCGGCGATCTCGTCGTAGACGTCCTCCCATTCAGGAACCCCGGCGGGGCAGATCCGCATGAACCGTTCGTGGACGAGGGTGTCGCCGAAGTCCCAGCAGACGAGGTCGATCGTGCCATCGCTCATACTGGCGACGGTAGATCAGCGGTCGATGCTGCGCCCCGCGGTTTCCGGTCAGCCCGGGTTCGCGGCCAACTGCTCAACGGGCGCAAAGTCGTCGCGGAGCACCTTGCCGCCATCGACGAAAGCGGCGACGTCGTCGATGAGGAGCCCGTCGGCGGCGTCGAAAGAGAGTGGGGGGATCGGCTGGTCGGAGGCGACGAGGATCTCGTTGCGGACGCGGCGGTCGATGCCATCAGGGTGGACGATCACCTCGACGAAATCGAAGTTGTCGAGCAGCGTCGCGACTTCCCACTCAGCGAAACGGTTCTCGTCGCCGTCGATGATGTTCATCACGTAGATGCCGTCGTCTCGCAGCACCCGGTCGACCTTGGCGATGAACTCCGTCGTGGTCAGATGCCAGGGAACGGCCTGGCCGCCAAAGGCGTCGCCCACCACGAGATCGAAGCTGTCGGCGGCGAGATCGTCGAAGGCGAGACGTCCGTCGCCGATCGTGACCACCATGTCGGGCCCAGTCTCGAACCCGAGGTCCTCGCGGGCCACGTCGAGAAGCACGTCATCGATCTCGAGCACGTGATTGAACGAATCGGGCCTGGTCGCGGCGATATAGCTCGGCACGGTGAACCCGCCGCCGCCGAGGTGGAGAGCGTCGACCGGTCCGTCGGTGGTCGAGTCGATCACGTCCGCGATGAGTCGGATGTAGCGGAAGCGAAGATTGGTCGGATCGTCGAGGTCGACGGCCGCGTGGCGAAGCGTGTCGAGGATCAAGTAGCGAACGCTGGCGTCCTCTTCATCGGTCACGACTCGGCCACAGAAGTAGGCCGACTCGAACTCGCACGGCGAATTGGACGTCGCTCCGACAGCAAGTGAGGCGAGGAGGATGACGACGAGCGTCGCGGGCGGAGCCTTGCGCGACGCCGCCATGATGAAGGCGAGGCCGGCGAGCACGAGCAGTGCGCCGAGTCCGATCACGATCGGCCGAGTGGGGATGGCCGCGACGAGAACGAATCCGGTGATGAACGTGCCGACGAGGGCACCGGCCGTGCCCCACGCCGACAGATCGCCGACGACGGTGCCGGTCTCCTCGAGCGAGCTCAGGCGGAGCTTCGTGGCCATTGGACTCACTGCGCTGAGTACTGCGGCGGGAGCGAAAAAGGCGAGTGTCGCGAGGACGACGATCGCCGGCGGTTCGCTACCGAGTTCAGGGCCGAGCCACGCGACGAGCCAGAGCGACCACCATGCCAGCGCGCCGCCGATGGCGAGGGCCGGACCGATCATGGTGCGCGGGTCGCGGCGATCGGCGAGCCGCCCACCGGCCGCGCTGCCGAGCGCGATACCCGCCAGGATCACGCCGATGATGGCCGTGAAGGTCTCGAGCGACACCCCGACATAGGGCGCCATCAGCCGCCCGGCAAGGATCTCGAGCACAAGCACCGAAGCCGACGCACAAAAAACCAATATGCGAGCGCGCCTCTCCGACATACCCGTGAGGCTACCGACCTCCCCCGCTGCAACTGGAGTCCGACCCCCGCTGCATCTTTTCGGAGGTCGCCCTAGTCCTCGATACGGAGAGCATGTTGAGGACTCCAACCTCGCCGAGGATGACGGCAGGTCTCGTCGCGGCGAGAAGATCTCGAAGTCGTGGTCGGCTGACGGGCAGCCGCCCTCATCCGATCTGGGCATTGAGACGCAGCGCCGCACCACATGCCGACGCCAGTTGCAGCGGGGGTCAGACGCCAGTTGCAGCGGGTTGGAGGAGGTCCCAGGTGTTGCCCCAGGGGTCCTGCCAGACGGCGACGATGCCGTAGGGCTCGTGGCGGGGGTCTTCGTGAAACACCACCCCTGCGGCGGTCATGCGGGCGTGATCGCGGGCGAAATCGTCGGTGTGGAGGAAGAAGCCGACCCGGCCGCCGAGTTGGTTGCCCATTGCCGCTAACTGAGCCTCGCTGTCAGCGCGGGCCAGCACGATGCTTGTCTCGCCGCCGCGGGGCCGCACCGTGACCCACCGCTTGCGCCCCTCGTCGCGGTCCTCGGTGAGCTCGAAGTCGCACACGTCGACGAAAAAGGCGATCGCCTCGTCGTAGTCCGGCACGAGGATCGAGAACGATGCGATGAGCGGCACGAATCAGGCCTCCATTTCGCGTCGGATCTCGAGGGCGTGTTCGTCGAGCAGTGGTGGGGCGAGCTCGATGTCGAGCCGGGCACCATCGATGACGATGGGAGATCGAACACCGCTGAAGCGGCCGTTGGAGAACTCGGTGTCGATCTCCATCTCGGCGGCCCAGGACAGCGCCTCGGGGATCGAGTTGATCGGGCCGCAGGGCACCTCATGCGCCCGCAGTTTTGTCACCCACGCATCGCGGGTGTCGGTGGCAAGGGTGCGTTCGAGTTCGTGGGCCAGCTCGTCGATGTGGGCTCGCCGGGTTGGATTGTCGACGAAGCGGGGGTCGTCGAGCAGATCCGGTCGGTTGAGCGCGGCGCAGAGACCGGCGAACAGCTTGGGATTGGCCGCGGCGATGATCAGCTCGCCATCGGCGGCGCGATACGACTCGTAGGGAGCGATCGACGGATGACGGTTGCCGTCGCGACGCGGCTCAGCGCCGGCCATGAGCGTGGCTGTCGCGTGGTTTCCGAGCGATGCGACAGCGGTGTCGAAGAGGCTCACAGCGACGTGGCGTCCTGTCCCTGTACGGGTGGCTTCGGTGAGGGCGGCAAGGAGGCCGATCGTCCCGTAGAGCCCGGTGGTCATGTCGACAATCGGCACGCCGACGCGATTCGCGGGCCCATCGGCCTCGCCCGTCATGTGCATCAGGCCTCCCATTGCCTGGGCGACGAGGTCGTAGCCAGGCAGATTCGCCGCCGGGCCTTCCTCTCCGAAAGCAGTGACGGTGCAGGTGACGACCGCCGGGTTGGCCGCCGCCAAGGTTCCGTGATCGAGCCCTCGCGCCGCCATGAAGCCGGGTCGGAAGTTGTCGACGACGACATCACCGGTGGCCGCCAGCTCGCCAGCGAACGCGAGGTCGGCCTCATCGGTGAGGTCCAGCACGATCGACCGCTTCCCACGATTCAGCGACTCGTAGTAGGTCGAGTGCTGGCCGCCGTCGTCGCCGGGATGCCATGGGGGACCCCAGGTGCGCGTGTCGTCACCATGGCCCGGCCGCTCGATCTTGATGACCTCGGCGCCGAGGTCGGCCAGGTTCTGGGTGATCAGTGGGCCGGCCAAGACCCTCGAGAAGTCGATCACGCGGGTGCCGGCGAGGGGGAGTGGTTTGCTCACGTCCGCAATCTGGCAGAGTTTCAGCGTGCATGTGAGCATCACCGTCCCGACCGAAGATCCGCGACTTGCTCGGGAGCTCTACCCGGAGCTCGAGCGCATCGGCTACGACCGAGCGTTCTCGTTCGAAGCGAAGCACGACCCCTTCGTGCCCCTGGCCATCGCCGGCGAACACACCTCGAGCCTTCAGCTCGGCACGGCCATCGCTATCGCTTTCGCCCGCTCGCCGATGACGCTCGCCAACACCGGATGGGACTTGCAGGCCACGACTGGTGGACGGTTCGTCCTCGGCCTCGGGTCGCAGATCAAGCCTCACATCGAGCAGCGCTACTCGATGCCCTGGTCGAAACCAGCGGCGCGAATGAAGGAGATGGTCGAGGCGATCAGGGCCATCTGGCGAGCCTGGGAGACAGGTGACCGCCTTCGCTTCGAGGGCGAGTTCTACACCCACACCCGGATGATCCCTGCGTTCGATCCGGGGCCGAATCCCTTCGGTCCCCCTCCGATCTTCACGGCCGGTTTCGGCCCGCTGTCGACCCGGGTCGCGGGCGAGGTCGCCGACGGATTCCTCGTCCATCCGGTGAACACCCGTCACTCACTTCAGCAGCTGACGCTGCCCGCGATCGCTGAGGGAGTGGCGAAGGCCGGTCGCGACGTCCGCGACATCGAGGTCGTGTGCGTGACGATCGTCGTGACCGGTCGTAACGAGGAGGAATACACCAGGTCGCTCGAAGGTGTCCGCAGCCAGCTCGCGTTCTACGCGACCACCCCTGCGTACCTCCCTGTCTTCGAGCTCCACGGTTACGGGGATCTCCATCCGGTCCTGAATCGCCTGGCCAAGGAGAACCGATGGGACGAGATGACGGGGCTGATCGACGACGAGCTCATCGAGACGATTGCCGTGGTCGGGGAGCCCCACGAGATCGCGCCCGCGATCGCGGCACGGCTCGACGGCATCAGCGACCACGTCAGCTTGGTCAACAATCGTGCGCCCGACCCTCAACACTTCGCCGAGGTGGTGGCGGGGTTGCGTACGATGACCGAGTGACCGACTTCATCCGCGAGAAGATCGCCGCCGATTCCTCCGACGGCCCCTACGGCGGGCGCGTCCAGACTCGCTTTCCGCCCGAGCCCAACGGCTTCCTCCACATCGGCCACGCCAAGGCGATCACGCTCAATTTCGGAGTCGCCGACGAGTTCGGTGGCAAGTGTGTGCTCCGATTCGACGACACGAACCCCGACACCGAAGACAGCAGATTCGTCGAAGCGATCCAGGACGACGTGCGGTGGCTCGGCTTCGATCCGGGCGAGCCATCCTTCGCGTCCGACTACTTCCGTCAGCTGCACTTCTGGGCCGTCGAGCTGATCGAGAAGGGCCTGGCCTACGTCGATGATCAGGACGCCCAGACGATCTCGCAGAACCGTGGCGGCTTCACCGAGCCCGGCACCGACTCTCCCTGGCGCGAGCGCAGTGTCGAGGAGAATCTCGAGCTCTTCGCAGGAATGAAGGCCGGCGAGTCCGCCGAAGGTTCGCGTGTGCTGCGAGCCAAGATCGACATGAATCACGAGAACATGCAGATGCGTGATCCTGTGATGTACCGCATACGCGACGGTCATCATTTCCGCACCGGCGATGATTGGAAGATCTACCCCACCTACGACTGGGCTCATGGCCAGAGCGACGCGATCGAAGGCACGACACACTCCCTGTGCACGCTCGAATTCGATGCTCATCGGCCGCTCTACGACTGGTTCATGGAACAGCTCGGCCTCGCGGCCGACCATCCCCGGCAGACCGAATTCGCCCGGTTGAACCTCACCCACACGGTGCTCTCCAAACGCAAGTTGCTGCAGCTTGTGGAGGAGGGCCACGTCGAGGGTTGGGACGACGCCCGCATGCCCACGCTGCGCGGCTTGCGGCGGCGGGGCTACCCGGCGGAGGCGATTCGTGCCTTCGCGGCCCACATCGGCATTGCCCGGGTCAACGGCACCCACGAGATCGAACTGCTCGAGTCGTTCGTGCGCACGCACCACAATGCGAGCGCGCTGCGGCGAATGGCAGTACTCGACCCGATCGAAGTCGTCATCACCAATTGGCCGACGGATACCGACGGCACTCCGCAGGCCGACACTCGCGAGGCGATCAACAACCCCGAAGACGAATCGGCCGGACTTCGCGAGGTCCCGTTCAGCGGCCGCCTCTTCATCGAGCGCGACGACTTCATGATCGATCCGCCCAAGAAGTTCTATCGGCTCGCGCCCGGACGCGAGGTGCGGCTCAGAGCCGGCTACTTCATCACTTGCAACGATGTCGAGACCGGCCCCGACGGCGAAGTAACGCGGCTCCTGTGTACCTATGATCCAGAGACGGCTGGTGGCCAGGCTCCCGACGGACGCAAGGTCAAGGCCACGATCCATTGGGTTTCGGCCGAACACGCAGTCGACGCCACCGTGATGCTCTACAACCGTCTCTTCACCGATGAACACCCGGGAGCCGGCGGCGCCGATCCGTTGGCATCGCTCAACCCCGAATCACGAGAAGTCCGCGCCGGCTGCAAGCTCGAACCGGCGTTGGCCGACACGCCACTCGGTGAGGTCGTGCAATTCGAGCGGCTCGGTTACTTCGCTCACGACCTCGACGAACCACTCGTGTTTCACCGTACGGTCGGCCTCCGCGACGAATGGGCCAACCTCCAAAAGCGCAAGCAGGCCTGACCCTCTTGGTTCACAGAAGCTCGAGATTGCGCAGGTAACGCCAGGCGATCTCAGGGGGAATGCCTCCGCACAGCGGCTGGAGGGCGAGCGCACCGAATTGGTCGCGGATGGTGCGGGCCTCGGCCGGTGTCACGATGCGGTATGCACCGTTCTCTGCTCGCAGTTCTTCGACCGAGGTGGCGTTGCTGACCGACAGCGATGCTGCGTCCCCCATCCAGTCGGCGTACATCACCGCGTCGTGGAGAAGGTGCGCACCGATCTCGGCCCAGGCCGCGTCGGGGTCTTCGGCGACGAACACCGATGTGGGTGACCCGTCGCCCGGGGCCATGCACATCCCGGTGGGGTTTCCCGCCGCGGTGGCCGCGTCGTCATACGCGGCGGCCAGCGCCGGATCCGCGTGTTGTGGGATGAACATCATTCCGAGTCGGGCCGCTCGGCGCGCCGCCGCCTTGGTTCCTCCGCCATAGGAGACCATCGGTCCTCCGGGCGTGAACGGTGCCGGCGTCACTTGGATCGTGCGGCCTTCCCACTCGAACTTCTCGCCGGCGAGCGCTCGGTTGAGTGTGGAGAGTCGGTCGTCCATGAGTGCGCCGCGGCGGGTGATGTCCACGCCGAACATCGCGTACTCCTCGGCCCGGTATCCCAGCCCGATCGTGTAGTTCACCCTTCCGTGGCTCAGGTGGTCGAGGACGATCATGTCCTCGGCGAGTTTGATCGGGTCGTACATGAGGGCCAGGAGCGCGCCGACGTTGATGGACAACGTGGACGTGCGTGCCGCGGCCGCCGCGGCCATCACGAGAGGCGACGGAAGATAGCCATCGCTCGAGCTGTGGTGCTCGGAGAAGAGCGCCATCATCGCCCCGTTGGACTCGCCCCACTCACACATCTCGAGTGACGTTGCGTAGAGGTCACTCATCGTCGCCGACGACTGAGGGCCGACGCGGAAGTCGAAGCGCAAGATCAGCATCGGGCCAGCATCCCAGGGTTGTCAGCGTGCGACCAACCGATGGGCGAAGCCATGACTGATGTCGCGGGCCACGAAACGCTCCTCGTCCTCCTGGGCTTCGACCCCGACTTCGGGGTGGGCGATGATGCCCTCGATGAAGTGCGGTACGGACTCGAGATAGAGCTCCGACATCGAGTCGCACGGCGTGGCGGTGAGCCCCGTGGCAATGGCGAGTTCGGCGGAGAGTCCGAGGTCCACGTGGAGCTGCACGTAGCCAGAGATGTGCGGCGTGCGCATACCGAACTCGTAGTGCACGGTCCGGTAGCGCTCCAGGTAGGCCTCGTGCGAGAAGTCGCTTCGCCGGTGCATGAGGTACTGGTAGCGAACCGGTGTCGGCGTGGGCTCGATGAACACGTGGTCAGACCCGACTATGGCCATCGATCGATCTCGATCGATCAGTGCGTCGAGCGAGTTCGCGAGGTCGGCCAAGGCGGGGGCATTGTCGGCCGTGGTCTCAGCAGCGGCGGCCTGGGGCGACGCATCGCCCATGAAGCAAGCCGGATCTCTCGTGAAGAGAGTGGTCTCCTCGTCGATCACCGCGCTTTCGACCGCGGTGCCGAGGTCGATGCCGCTCCGGGCAACCAGGTGGAGCATTGCTCGTCGGGCGAACGCCATCGCCGAAGCGTAGTTCCGTGCTTGAGATGCAGCGGGGGTCAGACTCCGGTTGCAGCGGGCGTTAGGGGAGGAGGGTGCGGAGGAGGGTGAGGTCTTCGGTGGCCTGGGCGAGCATTTGGTCGGGGTGGTCGTTGTCACCGCCGGTTCCGTGGACGAACTCGAGCGTCCAGGTGCCCTCGAAGCCGAGCGAGCTGACCAGGTCGACCTTCTCGGCCAACTCGCCGCGGATGTCGTGGAGTTTCGGGGAACCGGTGAACAGATGGTTGACGTGGATGTGGGAGATGCGATCGCCGTAGGCGTCGAACTTCGCCTTCAGCAAGTCCAGGTCGTCGTGGGTGTGGACCAACGCATTGCTCCCGGCCGCGAGCACACGGGCGGCAGTTGCGGGGTCGTCCATGGCTGATCCGTCGTGGCACTCACACACCAGCTCGACGCCGGGCAGCTGGCTCGCCCAGCGCTCGAGTCGCGCTGCATAGGCATCGATCGACGCGGGGTCGCGTTCGGCGCCCGTGTTCCACTTCGCCTTCGGCGCCCCTGTTCGCACGATGGTGGCGGCGGCGGTGGTGCGTTCGGCGTCGTTGTCGTCGTCGAACCCGACGTAGGTGTTGTAGACCTCGATGGGAAGTCGATGGTCGAGGATCGCCTGCTGCTCCTGCGGCGCGGCGTCACGGAAATGCGACTCCCACAACTCGATGCCGTCGAAACCGAAGTCGGCGACGCGGTCGAGCCACTCGCTGATCACGGTGGTTCCCCACTGTTGCTTGGTGACACCGAACCATCGGTTCGGTTCGAGCACGATCGTGCCGAGAAGGATGCGGGTCACGACGACAGAGGCCCTGCTAGGTCCATGAGACTCGTAGCGACCCAAAGGGATCGTCGAGGATCCCGCTGGTGTCGCCGAACTCCATCGTCGGCCGGCGCTCGGTGTCGTAGCGCGGCCACTCGCCGATGGCGTCGTCCGACGGATTGCCCTCGCGGATGAAGGCGATCCAGGCCCGGTGCATTCGTTGGGAGAGGTCGTCGGGCCAGGGTGATCCCTCGCCCAGGATCGGTGCCCAGGGCTCGAGATCGCCGTTCCACACGAAGGGGATCTCGAGTGCGTGCATCGCCCCGAGACGGCCGCCGAAGCCGAGGCTTGCCCAGGAAAACAGATAGACGAAGACCTCGCCTCCGCCCTCGGTCTGCGTATCCGCGAGTTGGAGCGAGCCGAGCCGAAACATCGTGTCGGTCAACATCCGGCCCATGAGCCGGCGATTGCTCTCGTCGGGATACTCGGCCCTGAAGGCCTCGATCACCTGGTCGGGGTCGTCGGCGTGGTGGGCAACCGCGGTACGAAACGCCGCGTCGTCGATGTCGCCCGTGAGATAGAACGCGAAGAGGCTTCCGTCGTCGACGTTGGTGCCGATCATCAGCGGCTTGGCCAGCGGGCCGAGATCGCGCACACCGTCGACCGGATGCCGAGTGACGGTATGGGCGTCAAGTGCTGGTCGGAGTCCGCCACCGTCACCGCCGATGAGCATCGGTGGACGGCCGACGGCCTGGGCCGCGGCCACGGCCACCTGCGCGTCGAGCAAGTCGTCGGGCGTGGCCGAGCGAAGCCCGTCGATGCCGTCGCCGATTTCGGCGGCGACCCGGTCGGCGTGGTCCGTGGTGGTCGGCGAGAAAGAGACCGGCGCACTCTGGGCGATCGCCTGATGGAAGAGATGGTCAGCGGCCGGCGCTCCGAGGATCGCGGCAACGGATCCGGCGCCGGCCGATTCGCCGCAGATGGTTACCCGGTCGGGATCGCCGCCGAAATCAGCGATGTGGTCGTGGACCCACTGAAGAGCCGTGATCTGGTCGCGGATACCGTTGTTCTGGGAACCGGCCAACGACGGGTCGAGGTGGCCGAGCTCCATGAACCCCAACGCGCCGAGCCGGTAGTTGATGGTGACGACGACGATGTCGCCCTGCGTTGCGAACGATCCGCCGTGGTACGCGTCGCCCGAGCCGGCGGTGTAGGCGCCGCCGTGAATCCAGAACAGAACGGGCCGCCGGTGCGCATCGGGTGAGGGTGTGAACACGTTGAGGAACAAACAGTCCTCGTCGCAGCGCAGATCGCGAGCCGGCAATGGATTGCCCGGCAGGCGTGGCGCTTGCGGGGCGGATGTTCCGTAGGCCGTCGCCTCTTGGATGCCGTCCCATGGGTCGACGGGAACGGGTGGAGCGAACCGGCGATCGCCAGTCGGCGGCTTCGCGTAGCGGATGCCGAGGAACTCGTGGAATCCGTCGCGGGCGCGGCCTCGAATCTCCCCGAGCTCAGTCTGCACCGTTGTCATGAGTTGGCTCCTGTCGCTCCGGCTTCGAGTGAGAAGTGGCTGATCTGGATGTCGTCGACGCCGAGGTCCTCGAAGTTGTCGTCGGCCCGACCGCGGATGAATTCCTTCCACGTGAACGACCGATACCGCGCTCCCGATGCAGCGAGTGCGTCGATGGGCTCGATCACACAGTCACGCCGCGGGTTCGAGAAGAACGGGATGGAGTAGCGGCTGCGCTCCGTCATCGGAACCACGCGGTGAACAGCGGCCTTGTAGCGATCGTTGGTCCAGACCTGCATGGTGTCGGCGAGGTTGACCACGATCGTGCCGGGTCGAGGCTCGACGTCGATCCAGCCGTGCTCGCTCGATTGGGCCTGCAAGCCACCCGTGTCGTCCTGCAGCAACAGGGTGAGTACGCCGGGATCAGTGTGGTGACCGAGGGCGACGTCGCCGAGGGGATTGAGGCCCTCGCGCTCCCCGGCCGGAACCGGGTCGCCCACCGGGTAGTGGTTGAGGCGAACAGTGCTGGTGGTGCGTTCGTTGGGATGCTCGGCCGCCGCGGCGGGATCGAGTCCGAGGGTGGACTGTACGAGTTCGAGGGTCTCGGCCGCGAGCTGTGCGAAGCCGTCGAAGAAGTCGGCCATCGTGTCGTGAAAGTCGTCTGGAGCCTCGGGCCAGCGATTCGGACTGCGATCCTCCGGAATCGAGGGATCGATGAAGTCGAACACCTCTTTGTGGTCACGCTTTCGTTTGGTGAGCTCACGGTCGTACCAGCCGAGCATCGCGTCGGGGTGACGACGGATGGCTTCCTTGTTGCTGGCGGGTGATGCGAAGAACGCTTCCGTTGCCGCCCAGGTCCGGTCGATGAGGTCATCGAGGCCATGGCCTTCGAGCAGAAAGAATCCGTGGTCGGCGCAAGCGGCGTCGAGTGCATCGAGCGAGACGGCTGAGGGGTTGCGAATGTCGACGGTCGGGACGAGGTCCATGGGTCGAACCGTATGCCAAAACGGGAGAACGCCCCCACAGCTGTGGAGGCGTTCTCAATCTCGCGCGCCCGGAGAGATTCGAACTCCCGGCCTTCTGATCCGTAGTCAGATGCTCTATCCAGCTGAGCTACGGGCGCAACGGCTCTGAGTGTACGCCTGCGGGATGCGGGCGCCACCAGAGATTCTGAGCGGAGACGGTGGGATTTGAACCCACGAACGCCTTACGACGTTACTTCCTTAGCAGGGAAGCGCCTTCAACCTGGCTCGGCCACGTCTCCCGGCGTCACGGAGGCTAGCGGCTTCTCGTGGATCTGAGGGTGCCTTTGCCCGACCACCCGCGGCCGCCTCGACGTGAGGCCATTCTCACGATGAGGGGCCGTCGGCGTAGGCGAGAAGGTCGGCGCCGTAGGTCTCGGCGAACCACAGCGATCCCTCCGCTCCGAAGTGCAGTCCGTCGGGTCTGAGTTCGGGCCCGTCCGACAAGACCAGTGGCTCGCCATTGGGACACAGAACGTCGTCGAGCGGAAACAGAGTGATGGCGTCGTCCTCGGCGAGAGCGGGGAGAATCTGGTCGTTCAGGATGGCGAGTCGGTCGGGTGCGAGTGCTCGCCCGACGGGGCCTTCGAGAATCGTGCCTTCGCCTCGCTCGCCACACGGCGCAGTCATCCACAGGACGGCGGCGCCCTCGGCCGAGAGGAGCTCGACCGCATCGCGGTACTCCGAGAGCATGTAAGCGTCGAAGTCGGGGCTCCCCACCACCAACGGTTCGGGCCACTCTTCGAGTCGGTGTTCGCGAAGGTCGATGAACGTGCTGAAGACGATGACGAGATCGGGGTCGAAGGATTCGATCTCGCCCGCCCACGAGCTCTTGACTCGCTGACACTCGTCCGAGATCGGTGTCTCTCGGAGAAATCCCTCGATGAAACCGTCGTCGAGAAGGCCGCAGCCTTCGGCGGCGATATTGCGCACCAGGGCGAACTCGTTCTGGAGTCCCCAACGCTCGAGGCCGTAGCCCAAGGAACGACCCTGTGAATCGCCGACGACCATGACTCGTAGGAGGTCGGGATCGGTGCCGCGTTGATACAGGAGGAGATCGTTGAGCATTCGCAGAACCGTCTCGGTCTGGAGTTCGTCGACCGGTGTGGTGTCGCTCTCGGCCCGCCCGTAGGTGAGGGTCTTGTTGAGGTCGGTGCGACGCTGCTCCACCTGCTGCATTCCGACGGCGAGGGGTCGACCGAAGCGGCGGAGGGACTCCTCGAGTCCGACGGTCGATGTGGCCCACACCACCGGGGCACCTTGTGAGGTCAGCAGGTCGAAGCCGGCATCGACCACGTCGGCCACGAAGGTTGCTTGTCCCGGTCGCTCCAGGCCGGACAGCTCCTCGAGGTCGTCGCCTTCCCAGTCGTCGGCGAACAGCAGGATGACATCGGGGTCGTGGGCTTCGACGAGCGGTGGCCATTCTTCGACCCAGTTCGCGCAGATCGACTGACCGTCGTGCTCTACAAGACCGCCGAGACACGCGAACGAGGCGGTGGCGGCGACGTTGATCGTGCTGGTTTCGCTGATGAGGCCTTCGAGCTCGGCTACGAACGGTTGTCCGCCCTCCGTCGTGATCGCGACCACGTCGAGGACCCCGTCGTCGGAGAGCACGGGGAGATCGAGCAGCGCTTCCTCCTCACGGAGTGTCTCCAAGCCGTCGGATGTGCCGTCGCCGACGAATGCGTAGCCGGCCGCGACGACCGCGACGACGGCGAGCGGAGCTATCGCTAGTCGAACGCTCACCGGAAGACTGAGACCGCCGCCGCGCCTGACCGGCATCTCGACCAGGTTGTAGCTGGCGATGGCGACGACGAGTGTGAGCCCCGTTCGCAGGGCGAACAGCGGCCACATTCCGAGATCGGTGCGTTCCTCGGTGAGCCAGAGGAAGATCGGCCAGTGGAAGACGTAGATGCCGTAGCTGATGCGGCCGATCGCCGCGAGCGGCGCGGACGCAAGCACGGTGTGGAGGGGTCCGGTTGCCGCGAGAATCGCCACGATCACGACACAGGTGACGAGGGCGTGAGCGAGAAGTCCGCCCCGCCAGAGCACGGCTTCGTCGAGGGTGAAGGTGCCCCACGCCCAGATGGTGAGCGCGAGCGCGCCAACGCCGATCCACGAGAGAAGGCGTCGTGTCTTCGGCGACCAATCGGTGCCGATGTGGAGAAGAATCGCGGCGAGCGCCGAACCGGCGAGAAGCTCAGCCAGTCGTGTGTCGGTGCCGTAGTAGAGACGGTCGACGCTGGCGCCACCCTCGTAGAGAACGAACATCCACGCCGAGCTGACGAGCGCGAGGCCGGCGAAGATCCCGGCGGTCAACCGCAGCGACGTGCTGCGGGCGAGCATGACGGCGAGAGCGAGGGGAAGCAGGAGGTAGAACTGCTCTTCGATCGCCAGTGACCAGTAGTGGCTGACCGGCGAGGGGGCGGAGAACAGGTCGGCGTAGGACTGTGACGACGAGATGAACTGCCAATTCGAGAGGTAGACGGCGGCGGCGCCTACCTGCTCGGGCAGGTCATCGGCCTGACTCCGGGTGGCGATCGTGGCGCCGAAGAGGATCGCGCCGAGCAGACCGAGGAGTGCGGCCGGCATCAGGCGGCGGAAGCGTCGAGCCCAGAAGCGACGGAAGTCGATGCCCGAGTTGCGGTGGTGATCGTCGAGCAGGATCGTCGTGATCAAGAAGCCGGACAGGGTGAAGAACTGCGATACGCCGAGGAAGCCGGCGGACATGCCGGGCAACTCGGCATGGAACGCGAGTACGGCGACGACGGCAATGGCCCGGATCCCGTCGAGACCGGCGTGATATCCCCCGAGTGAGCGAACCCCGCGCTCCCTGGTGGGAGAGTCGGTGGTCCCTTGTGGGCCTGTCGTACTGCTGTTCATCGAGTGCAGAGAGTACACGAGTGGATGCGTCCTGACCTCACGTTGAGTGGGGGATCTATCACTCGGTGCTGTCGTGGGGCGGACGGCTCACAATGGCTTTGGTGTGTCCTGAGGCTCTACCATGGCGTTTGTGACGGAGAACCGGACCGACTTCGACGACGATGGATCGTCCGGCTCCAACGTGGCCGCGCCCGTCTACTCGTTTGTCATCCCGATCCTCGATGAGCGGGAGATCCTCCCGGAACTCTTCGAACGCCTCGCGGCCGTGATGCACACCATGGACGGGCCGTGTGAGGTACTGCTCGTCGACGACGGATCCACCGACGGTTCCTACGAGATCATCGAAGGCCAATGTGGCAACGATCCGCGGTTTCGGGCGCTCCGCCTGTCTCGGAACTTCGGTCATCAGATCGCTATCAGTGCGGGTCTCGACCACGCCGCGGGCGACGCGGTGATCATCATGGACGGTGATCTCCAAGATCCACCCGAGCTTGCGCCAGAACTGGCCGAGCGCTGGCGTGAGGGCTTCGATGTGGTCTACGCCGTCCGCGAAGAACGGGCCGGCGAGTCGTGGCTGAAGCTGAAGACAGCGACGCTGTTCTACAAGGTGATCGGACGCATGAGCGATGTCGCTCTCCCTCGCAACGCAGGCGATTTCCGCCTCGTCGATCGGCGGGCGGTCGACGCAGTCACTTCCATGCGAGAGCATCGCCGTTACCTCCGCGGCATGTTCGCGTGGGTCGGCTACGAACAGACCTCGGTGAGCTACTCGCGGGCGTCGCGAACGGCCGGCACCACAAAGTTCTCGTATCGGCAGATGGTCTCCTTTGCCACTGACGGCATCGTCTCGTTCTCGAACGTGCCGCTCCGGTTGATGCTCAATCTCGGCTTCTTGGTCGCGTTCTTGTCGGTTGGTGTGGCGGTGGTCTCCGTAGTGCTGAAGCTCGCCGACGTCTACACGGTTCCCGGCTGGGCGTCGCTCGTTGTCGCGGTGTCGTTCCTCGGAGGTCTTCAGCTCACACTGATCGGCGTGATCGGCGAGTACATCGCCCGTATCCACGATGAAGTGAAGCAACGTCCGCTCTACCTCCTTCGCGACAGGACCGATCGACGAAGTCGATCCGACAATGCCGATCTCCGAAGGCAGATCAGCCGGGAGAGCCGTTGAACACTCGGTTCGACAACCACGCGAAGACCTACCGCGACGACGTGCAATCGTCGATTTCGTTCTCTGGTCAGGATGTGGAGTACTTCACCCGCCGCAAGGCCGACCTCCTGAGGTCCATCACTGAGCGCTTGCTTGGCGATTGCACAGGCCTCGTTGCCCTCGACGTGGGCTCCGGGAGCGGGTCGATGGACGCGGTGCTCACCGGCCATTTCGGCCTACTCGCGGGTTGCGATCCGTCGGTGAAGTCGGTGGAGATGGCAGCAGCGGACAATACCGAGCCTCGGTACCTTGCTGCCGACGGCGCGTCGCTGCCCTACCGGGACAGTTCGGTCGACGTCGCCTTTGCGATCAACGTCCTCCATCACGTCGAACCTCCCGATCGCGACGGGTTCCTCGCTGAGGTCTCTCGGGTGGTTCGTCCCGGCGGGCTCGTGCTCATTTTCGAGCACAACCCTTGGAATCCGCTCACGCGGGTTTCGGTCAGCCGATGCGAGTTCGACGAGGGCGTTGAACTACTCACCAAGCGCGAACTTCGCGAACGCGTGACTCGCTGTGGTCTTCAGCCGCTCGAGCAGCGCTACATCGTCTTCACCCCCATCGACTCGCCGCTGGTCCACAGGATCGAGAACCGGCTGGGCGGCATTCCGCTCGGAGCTCAGCAGTACACCGTTGCGATGCGGCCCTACGACTCCTGACAATCCTCGGTGTCGAGGATTCCGGTGATGCGAAAGGTTGTCACCGGTCCTTCCGCAATGGTGAGCGTGGCCGCCGCGTCGTGTTCGAGCCAGCGGGAGGCGGGTGATGGTTTGTCGCTGATCGGGAACCCTCGAGGAGTGGCGATCACGAGGTCGTAGTCGCCACTGTTCACCAGACTCAGGAACTGCTCGCATGTCTGGAATCGACCAGCGGTGCCGTAGTCGCCTTGTTCGGCGATCACCTGCACGTGGTTGCTCAGGTCCTCGCCGTACAGCGGGTACTGCAGCGTTGTGCCCGTGAGGCCGATCCGGGTGTCAGACATGGCGTTGACCGCGGCGAACGTCTCGGGAATCAGGCTCACCGTCTCGTATCGCTCGGTGCGGTAGATGACGAGGGCGGGAATGGACAACACCGCGAGGATCACGGCGACGGCCGAATAGCTGTTTCGTCGGCGCGATGGCGAGTCGCGGGTCCAGCGCCAACCCCACGCCGCCGCGCCGATGGCGAACAGCGCGAGTGCGAGCGCCACGAGCGATTGCGGTGCCCAGATCGGTAGGTCCAGTGCCTGTTCTCGAGCTTCTTGCCAATCGCTACGGTCGACCACAATGGCGATGATGATCGCGGTCATGGCGACGGCGAGCACGACCAACGCCCGCGGCGATCGAGCCTGCCCGGCGAGGATCACCGCCAGTGTCATACCGAGTGCGAGCGAGATGATGGTGTAGCGCAGGGCGATCCCGAACAGGACGGGATTGGGGCCGAATCCGAACCCGATCGGAGTGACGGCGAAGCTGAGAAGTGTCGAAAGGGCGACGACGGTCAGCATTGCCAGGATGCGGTTGCGGGTGAAGAGCAACCCGGCCGAGGCGACGGTGATGGCAAGGACGAACCACCAGAGTGCGCCGTAGGCGGCGTCGAAGCCGGGTATGAAGTAGTCCCCCCAGAAGCGGCCGACGCCGGCGTATTCGGTGAATTGCGAGATCTTCAGGTCGGGTTCGATCTGGCGCAGTTCGATTGGACCGACCGCGATGTGCATCGCGGGTAGTGGGCTGCCGGCCAGGACCAGATTGCGTAGGTACCAGAAGGCTCCGGTGAGAAACATCGTCGGAGCGAGATGGCCCAGTCGACGAAGGCGGTCGCCGCGTGGTCCGATCGCGATTGCTCCGATCGCGAGGAGGCCTCCGGGGATCAGGAACTGAAACTTCGTTCCGAGGGCGAGGCCGATGGCCAAGCCCACGACAATGAGCTCGCCTCCACCGATCCTGTCGCCCGACTGTCGCGCCGTCACCAGGACAGCCACCGCCGCAAGTATGAAGAACAACCCGACCACGTCGTTGTAGGCACCTCCGGGTTGTGTCGCGTTGAATGTGGGCAGCGCGAGGGTGACGGCTACCGCCGCCATCGTGAACGGCGCCAATCCGTAGGGCCGGCCGATCGCCCACGCCGCGAGCAGCGACGCTGCCAGCCAGCCCATGTTCATGAACAGCGACAGGATGTCGGTGCCGAGAAGCTCCATTCCCAGCCCGTGCCAGAGCGAGGACGTTGCGGGGAAGAAGGTGGTGAGCGACTGATCCTCGAAGTTGTGTAGCGGGGTGATGTCGCCGGTTTGCGCGAATCGGGCGGCGAGCGGCAGGTGGTACCAGAGCGTGTCGACCGAGTCCATGCCGGTGCGGAGCTGCTCGGCGGTACGCCACCCCCACTCGGAGATCACGACACTGCCGGTGATGATGGCCAGCAGGCGGCCCAGCCGGGGCAGTTGCGGCGCCGTTTCGGGTTGGGGAGGTGAGGAGTCCGAGGTGGCGCCCGTTCGGCCCCAGCGCCACAGCGCGGCACTCGCGGCGCCCAATCCCAAAATGATCGGCAGGAGGGAGAACTGGCCGAACAGACCGAGCAATTCGAGTGTCACGGTGGTGGTTGTCGTCGCCACGACGATCGTCGCCGTCGCCGCAGGCGCTCCGGTCCAGCCGGGGAGAAGCCTTGCTCTCGCCTCGCGAGCACTGAGAACGACGGGACCGAGCGTGATTACCACGAGCAGTAGCCCGAGGAGATGACGGGTCAATGTCACGAAGCTGCCCCCTCTCGAAGCAGTGGTGTCACGTGCACAGCGACACCTCGTTTCCGCGTGGCTCGAACCGGAGGTCGAGCGGCTGGAGAGTGGATCGGAATTGGCCGCGGGCGAGGAGAATGACATCGCGACGGGGGTCCTTGGCTTCGCCCGACTCCCTCCAGATGATGCGAACGCTGCCGAGCGGCGGACCGTCGAATATCACCGACTCTCCGGCTTCGAGTCGCACGTCGAACGCCTCGTCGAAGACTCGGCAGTCGAGGTCGGTTACGTCGGCTTCGCGTTGCTCGAGGAGGAGCGCGAACCGGATGGCGACCGCTCGGGCGGGCGGTATGTCGACCTCGTCGGGCAGTCGACCATCGTCGGCCGCGTCGAGGAGCCAACCGGTCGATACGGCACGAGCGAAGGGAATCGATCGGGTGTCGCTAGGGACCAACGGAGCTTCGTCGGAGTAGGCCACTCCCAGCACGAAGGTCGGATCCCCGCTGTCGAACCGCGGGTCGCTGAAGGCATCGATGTTGCCCAGCAGCCCGACCCAGAGCACACCCACGGCAACAATGCCGGCAATGATCGAACGACGCGCCGCGGCATGGACCGCGAGCCCGAGCAGGGGAGTGACGAAAGCGATCCCCATGTGGACGTAGCGGCTCGGGATCGCCGTGCCGAACTCTGCGGCCCGACCCCAGCCGGTGAGAATCAGAAGCGCCGCGGCCCCCGCGGCGAGCGCGAGCGGCGCGCACAGCGACGCGAAGTCCTCCGTGTGTCGAGCAACCCAGATGACGGCGAGCCCCGAGACCAGAAGACCGGCGACGAGAAGCCCGGCGATATCGCTCTGGCCGTAGTTCGTGAGTGTCTCGGTTGCGGCGCGGCGGCTGAACTCGGCGATCTGCCGCGGGCCTGCGCTGCCGCCGGAGGTGTGGTGGCGGGCGACTGCCGCGTACCAGAGCAGGTAGATCGCGCCGAGGGATCCGGCGTGCAAGGCCGCGGTCTTCCATCCGCGACGGAGAAGGACCGCGAACCCGACGATGGCGACCATCACCACGCCGATACCCGAGGATGCGAGCGAGGCAACGCCCGCGACGAGTCCCCACTTGTCGCGGCGAGCAAACGGCCCGTCGTGGTCGGCGAGCACCAGATGAACCAGCCCGAACATGATCGATCCGACGAACCCGATCTGGAAGGCCCAGACGATGTTCTGAGCACCGGATCCCAGGAAGATGAACGGCACCACGACGAGAATCGCCAGCCAACCGTTGACCCGCGCTCGCCGCATCACGACCCACAGCAACGACGCGACCGCGAGATGCGCGGCGACGACGAGGGATTGGTAGATCTCGTAGTTGCGGATGCCGCCGAGGTTCCACAGGAGCCGGTAGGAGATGACCGGGAGCGTCGACCAGTGCTCGTTGTGGGGTCGGAGGAGTTCGTTGATGCTGAGGAGTTCCCGGTTGGCGAGGAAGTCCCACTCATCGAGGAAGAACCACTGCGAGCGGCCGAGCCACATGAGGGCGGGGAACGCTGCGACGATGGTGACGGCCAGAGCGTGCTCTGGCCGCAGTTTCATATTCGATCCTCGGTGATGGCGACGTCGATCCAGGCGATCACCTCGTCGAGCATCTCATCGAGCGGAGTCGTCGCCTCGAAGCCGAGGACGTCGCGAGCCTTGTCGGTCGCCGGCACCCTCTTCTGGACGTCGTACTCGAAGCCCTCGTCGCTCACGAAACGAAACGGCTCCTCCGCTCCACGAATCTTGTGCCACAGGACCTCTGCGAGTTCGAGGACGGTGGTCGACTCCGCCGTCGACAGATTGAAGTCGTCGTTGAGCGCCTCAGTCGCGCTCATTGCTCGCACGATGCCTCGCGCCAAGTCGCCGCCGTAGGTGTAGTGGCGGACCTGGTCACCAGCGCCGAGGATGTGGAGCGGATCCTGACCCTTCAGAAGCTTCTGGATGAGGTCGGGGACGACATGGCTCATCGCGAGGGTGACATTGCCGCTCTTGCACTCGATCTCGCCGAGCGCGCGCGCCTCGCCCACACCGACACAGTTGAACGGTCGAACAATCGTGTAAGGAAGCTGGTACTGGTCCCATGCCGCGCGGGCGTAGTACTCGACGGCGAGTTTCTGGAACCCGTACGACGACATCGGCGGCGGAATCTTCAGCTCGTCGCCTTCGGCCGACGGCCAATGCGTTGTCGATTCGAAGACCATCGACGAACTGATGTAGGTGACCTTCTCGAGCGAACCCGCTCGGTGAGCGCGAATGGCGGCGTCACAGGTGGCCGCCATGATGCGTTCGTTGGTGGCGAGAAGGTCGTAGGCGTAGGTGTGGAAATACGAGATTCCGCCGATCAGCGCGGCGCCGGCGATCAGGTGATCGCAGCCTTCGAGCAGCTCCACCATCAAGTCGACGTCGCGGGCGTCGCCCTCGACGAATCGATAGGACGGATGGTGGTCGTAGCCGCGTGCGACCGGCCCGTACTTCGAGTAGTTGTCGAGCCCGACGACCTCGTGTCCTTCGCTGAGCAACTCTTCTACGAGGTATCCGCCGATGAAGCCGGCGGACCCGGTGACCAAAACGCGGCTCATGTCAGGACTCGCTTCTTGCGTGGGCCGAAGGCATGGAGCCACCAGCGGACGTAACGGGGAAACCACTTCCACATCTGGAAGTTGGACGGGGTGTTGCCGCAGTCGAGCCAGATGGTTGGGAGCTCAGCCACGGGTCGTCGATGCCGACGGGCCTTGGCGACGAGTTCGATGCCCATCTCGAAGCCATCGGTCGACTCTACGCCGACGCTGCGAACGAATTCGCGGTCGTAGGCCTTGAAGGAGTTGGTGGCGTCTCTTGTGCCGACGCGGGCGAAGTGGAACAGGCTGAGACCAGCCAACCGGGAGATCTGGCTCTTCAGGAACTGTCCGCCGACCTGTTGGCCTCCCTTGACGTAGCGAGATGCCGCGGCGATGGTGACGCCTCGTTCGACCAAGAGGGCCAGCCGCTCGACCTGCTGCGGGTCGTCGCTGCCGTCGGCCATCGTGACCACGATCACGTCGGCACGAGCATGGTCGAGTCCGTAGCGAAGGGCGCGGGCCGGGCCGGGTCCGTAGTCGTTGAGTGTGGGTATGAGCCGTGGTTCGTCGCGCGCGTACTTTTCGAGGTACGGGACCGTGGTGTCGGTTTCGGAGTCGTAGACCGCCAACACTTCGCAGGGCAGAGTGATCGCGTCGAAGAGCCGATCGAGGAAGGCGAGAACGGAGTCGCCCTCGTTGTAGACGGGCACGACCACGCTGATCCGAAGATTGGTCACACCCGCGCTCCCGTGCCGGTGATGTTGCTGACATCGACGATGGGTACCGCGGGTTGGATGTCGCGGTATTCCGCGTGGGGCGCCGCGATGACGAGCAGGTCGGCCTCGGCGAGTACGCGATCGAGGGACACGAGGTCGGGATCGTCGGTCACATGCGGATCCGTGCAGATGACCTTGGAGGAGCGGAGCACCAAAAGGCGCTTCAGCTTGTAGCTGAGACTCTCGCGGATGTCGTCGGACCCGGCTTTGAAGGCCATACCCAGGAGTCCGACCGTCATGTCGGTGAGGTCGTAGGAGCGCTCGAGGCGATCAACGATGTAGAGAGGAAGGCCCTCGTTGATCTGCATGCTCGCGTGGCCGAGGCTGAAGTTGTTGCGGTTGAACGCCGCGAGTTGCATCGTGTCCTTCAGAAGGCACGGGCCGGCGGCCAGACCGGCCGACGGCAGGTCGTTGGCCCGGGGGTAATCGTGGCTGACTGCGTGGCGGACGCGTTCGTAGTCGAGGCCGAAGTCGTTGGCGATCATGTAGAGCTGGTTGGCTGCCGCGAACTTTATGTAGCGCCAGGTGTTGGTGATGAGTTTGGCCAACTCGGCTTCTTCGATGTCGACTTCGACGGTCGTGTCGGTCAACGAAGAGAACAACTCACGCGCTCGTTCAGTCGCCCGCGGGGACCGTCCCGAGATGATCTGGGGCAACGAGTAGAGCTCGGTCATGGCCTTGCCCTCGGCGATGCGTTCCGGGCAGTAGGACACCTCGAGTTCGAGGCCCTGTTGTTCGAGCTGGCGTTCGACGAGCGCGGTGACGCCGGGGTACACCGTGCTCCGCAGGATCAGGTGCTGCCCGTTGCGAAGATGCGGTTGTATGCCTTCGACGGCCCGAAGCACCATCTGGGCGTCGGGATTGAAGTGCCGATCGACAGGAGTGCCGACGACGACGATGACATGGTCGGCAGTGGCCACCGCGGCGGTGTCCGTCGTGGCGGTCAGGGTCCCGGCGCTCACTGTGCGCTGCAGAATCTCGTCGGCACCCTCTTCGGTGAACGGCATCTCCGCTTGCTGAATCCGGTTCACCGCGTCCGCATCGATATCGAGGAGCGTGACCTGGTGATCGGCGTTCGCGAGGGCGAGGCCAAGGGGAAGACCGACTCGTCCGCATCCGCCAACGATCACGACCGAGGACGCTGTCATGACAATGTTCCTCCGCGAATTCGCCTCGATGTCGTGCGGCTCAAGGTTCCCACACGAATACACAGAGAAGCAAGACCGACACTGTGCGTGGGAAATGGAACGGTGGGAGAAGAGACGAACACGACGGAATCGGCCTACCAGACCACGGGAATCTGCAGCTCTGGATACGAACCGGGCGAGAAACACCAGAACTCGATCGCGTCGCGACTGATGGCCATGGACGGTGTCGTGGCGGTGCGGTGCAGCATCATTTCGTCGAAGAGAACCATGTCGCCGGCGGCGAACTGGGGGCGAACCGGCCCGCCGCCAGCAGTGAGCGCGGCAACCTGCTGATCGCTGACCGCCCAATCGAAGAAGGCGCCCGGAGTACCGGTCTCGACAATGTGGTCGAGACGTTGAGGGACGATGTCGAGACCGGGAGCGTCGGTGCCGCAATCGGTCAAGGCGATCCAGATGTTGATGGCCCGCACACTGGCGCCGAGGAACGCCCCGTCCTGGTGCCACCCACCGACCGCGTCGGCGGGAACTGTGCGCAGCGTTGATTTTGTGGCCGACATGACCGGCCGCGAGCCGAGGTAGTCGCTCACCAGTTGCTGAAGGCCCAGCGAACCGAACATCTCGAGAAGTTTGAACATGGCCCGAGGCGCGTCGGCCAAGAGCACTCCGCCTGCCTCGATGACGAACGAACGCCGGAGGGGGCGAGGCGGACCCGGCATCGTCGCGGCGACTTCGGGGCGCACCTTCATCGGACGCCAGACCGACGAGCCCCGTGTCGGGTCGGCAGCGGCCGCGATGGCTGCCGCGATCTCGGAGTGGAGCTCGCTGACATGATCGGCAGGAAGGGCGTTGCGGACCACGAGGGACCCGTGGCTCAGAATCGCGCCACGAACCTGGCCGGCATTCAGTCCCTCGAACCCGGTCTCCGGCAGCCCGGATGGCCCGATCGGCGGGGATGGTTGCGGCTCGACGCGGGTCGTGTCGGGCTGCTCATACACATCGAGCCAGCAGATGTGGCGAAGATCGGCCAGCGCGACTTCGATGGACGGGTCGGGATTGGCGCGGTTGGCGTCGACGAGCATCTCGATGGCGCTGTCCCAGTTGCCGGCATCGCGCTTTTCGAGGGCCGCGGCAATGATTTGATCGGCGGCCGTGCTTCCCATCCAGTCAGTATTACCAGACCCGTGCCCCTGGTCCGATGGGCCTGAAGACCTGGATTGGCCGAGGGTGGGGCAGAGTACGCTCGCTCCCACGGAGGTTGTCATGACGTATGAGTCGGTGCCTGTTCCGGCGCGAGCGGTTCCTGATGTGATGCAGTTCGTCGCGAACCTGGTGAATCAGGGCGAGGTCGTCCCCTGGACCCGCGAGGAGCTCGACGAGGTGCTGTCGACCGTCGACAACGACGTGTTGCTCGCACTCGAGTGTCTGGCCGATGCGACCTTCGCCTACTCCTCCGTCGCCTTTACGGACGTTGCGCTGATCGCGCACAAGAGCGAAGACGACCTCACCGAGATTCTGCGCGAGCTGAACGTGGCGGCGAGAGCGCTCGGCCGGGCCAATATCACGCTCCCATCGGTCGCCCAGGTCGATGACCCCGAGCTGGGGCTGGTCGATGTCAAGATCCGCACGATGCCTTTGCCGGTGGCTGAGTGGATCAAACTCCGAGCCGATCCGCCCGTCGCAGAGACAAGTCCTCCAGAAACACGTCCTCCAGAAACAAGCCCTCCAGAAACAAACTAGGGCGAACGGTCCGTTGACCGCAGGGGGTAGTTGCCTCCACACTGCCAGTAGTATTTTTGCCACCCGAATAGTCAGAGGATCCCCGACACCGTGTACCCATTCTGGGAATCAGTCGTCAAGCCACTCGTGATGGCGTCGAGAGCCGAACGCATCGTCGAGATCGGCGCGCTCCGCGGCGAGACCACGGCGATGATGCTCGATGATCTCGGTCCTCGAGCCGAGCTGCATGTCATCGATCCACTGCCGCAATTCGACCCGAGCGAGCATGAGACGAGGTTCGCCGGTCGCTACGTGTTCCATCGCGACCTGAGTCTCAATGTCCTCGGTGACATTCCTGCGTCCGATGTCGCCCTGATCGACGGTGATCACAATTGGTACACCGTCTACAACGAGCTCCGGCTCCTCCGAGAGGCGTCGGAGGCTGCGGATCGACCCATGCCGATGTGCATCCTGCACGATGTCGGTTGGCCCTACGGGCGCCGAGACCTCTACTACGACCCCACCAACGTTCCCGAGGAACATCGCCAGCCCTTCGATCGTCGCGGTATGGCACTGGGCCGGACCGATCTTGTTCGTCGCGGTGGCATGAACCCCGGCCTCGCCAACGCGCTCGTAGAGGGCGGACCACGTAATGGCGTGAGGACCGGCCTCGACGACTTCGTCGAAGAACATCAGCGACCCTTGCGCCAGGTCGTCATACCGATCTACTTCGGGCTCGCGATCATTGCCGAGGAAGCGTTCCTCGAAACGCGCCCCGACGTCGTTGCTCTGCTCGACCATCTCGAGTCAGCGACAGGCTCGAAGGAGTTGCTCTCGCTCTCGGAGAACATTCGTCTCGAGGAGGTCGTGTTCGAGCACAACATCGGCCGGATGCACAACGAACGCCACGACCGGGCCAGTCGCCGCTACCTCGATCTACTGAGCAACGCGCTGCTTGATCTGCACTACATCGAGAACGAGGAGCGAATCTCCTACCTGCTTCATTGCGCGAACAACTCGACGCGACCCAATCAGGATCATCTGCGTGCTCCTGCACAACTTCGTGGTCCGCAGATGCGCGAGCGCTACCGCAGCCGTGAGCACGGCACGACACCGGGGGCGGCCCTCGACGGCGACTACGCCTACGCGTCGATGGGCAAGAGCCAGCTGCAGCAACTCGACGGCCTCCTCCACCTGCTTCACGAGGACGAAGTACCGGGCGACCTCGTCGAAGTCGGCGGCGGCTTCGGTGGCGGAGCGATCTACATGCGGGGGTTCCTCGAGGCCCTCGAAATCGATGGTCGGTCGGTCTGGTCGATCGATCGATTCCATGCGGACCCCGCCGACCTCAACCAGGTCCGGGCCGGCTTCGAGCGTTTCGACCTTCTCGATGATCGAGTGCGCTTCGTTCAAGGGTCGGCGGAGAACGCGATCGAATCGGACGACCTCGGAGCGATTGCCATGCTCCGGCTCGGTGCCGGACTCGGCGACCAGGTCGTCGCGGCACTTGAAACGATGTACTCCAGCGTCGCCGACGGCGGTGTCATCGTCATCGAAGACGCAAAGGCCGCGGAGACTGCTCTGGCCGAGTTCCGCGAGCGGCACGGAGTCGAGATCACCGACAGAGTCGGCGCCACGGGGGTCGCCTGGCGACGCGCTGGCGTCGACACCGCGCCACCGTCGAGTGAGGCAACGGTTCGCCACGAGGTGGTGACGAAAGCTGTCGACCTCTCGGTCGTCGTCGTGCTCTACAACATGCGTCGCGAAGCCGAACGGACGCTGCACAGTCTGTCTCGCAACTACCAGCGCGACATCGACGACGTGAGCTACGAAGTGCTCGTCGTCGACAACGGGAGCGACGCCGAGGAACAGCTCAGCGCCGCGGAGGTTGCGGCGTTCGGTCCTGAGTTCCGCCTCATCGAGATGGGGGACGACGCCACGTCGACGCCCGTCACTCCGCTCAATCGAGGAATCGAGAGCAGCAACGGCGCGTATGTCGGTTTGATGATCGACGGCGCGCATGTGCTCAGTCCGGGCGTGATCAAGTACGCGATCGCCGGACTCCGGGGAACACCCGAGGCCGTTGTCGCAACGCAGCATTGGTACGTCGGCCCGGGCCAACAGCCAGAAGCTGTTTCTCTCGGCTATGACCAGGAAGCCGAGGACCACCTCTTCGACGGGATCGAGTGGCCCCGCGACGGCTATCGCCTCTTCGAGATCAGCCACTTCATCGGCGATCGCGACTGGCTCGATGGCCTGCTCGAGAGCAACTTGCTCATCGTTCCCCGGCCCCTGCTCGACCAGGTCGGCGGGTTCGATGACTCGTTCGACATGCCGGGCGGGGGATTCGCGAACCTCGAGCTCTACGAACGGATCGGGTCGCACCCCGACCTCGAGATCATCACCCTGATCGGCGAGTGCACGTTCCACCAGGTTCACGGTGGAACGACGACCAACGACGGTGATCCGGCGAAGCGTCGGCGCAAGACGGCCTCCTACGCCGAGCACTACCGCGAGCTGCGTGGTCGTGGTCTGCAGGGCCCAGCGAAGAACGTGCAGTACATCGGCAGCTTCACCAAGCAGGAGTCGCGGCGAACCCGGGCACGACGGCTCAATTCTCTGTCCTTCGGTTCGGCTCCCGGTGACCCGACGGTCGGCGTTCCCACAGAGCCCGAAATGATCCCCGAAGAACTCACCACCTCGTTTCGCGATGCGTTCTGGCGCAGCTTGGCGTGGAGGCGCAGCCAGTGGCTCGGGGAGCCCGTTGAGGCCGCACCCACGGATCTCATGATCTACCAGGAACTGGTTGCGTCGGTGCAGCCTGATCATGTGATCGTCTGTGACGACGATGGTTCGAGTCTCGGCGGCTATCTGGCGAGCATCTGTCGGATGCTCGGTCGAGGCGAGGTCGTGAGCGTCGGCGACAGCCTCGAGGCGCAGGCATCCACGGCCGACAATCCGCACCACCATGTCAACGGCACCGCGACCGACGCCGACACGGTCAGCCGTGTCGAGGAGATCGTCGGGTCTCGCTCCTCGGCGAACGCCCTCGTCATTCTCCGCGGCTACGGGAAACCAGAACCCTTCGCGGCGGCCTTTCGGAGGCTCGCCGGGTTTGTGCCGGTCGGTTCCTACGTCGTCATCGAGAACACGATCGTGAATGGTCGACCGGTCTGGCCCGAGCACGGTCCGGGCCCTCTCGAAGCGGTCAATCGTCTTCTCATGGCGCACGGCGACTTCGTGCAGGACACCTCGGTTGAGCGGTTCGGTCTCACCTTCAATCCCGGCGGCTTCCTCCGACGAATCGAGCCGGTGGATGCCGAGTGAGTCCACTTCGTCCGGTCCGTTCTTCTTCATGCACTTGCAGAAGACAGCGGGCACGGCGTTGTGGCAGCGGCTCAACGACGCCTTCGAGCCGCACGAGCTCTATCCGGGCCCGGGCGACGGCGAGCCTCCGATTTCGACGCTCGCCGTCGACAACCTCGTTCAACGCTGGGGAGCGCGCGGCTCCGAGATCCGGGTCGTCGCGGGTCACTTTCCGCTCTGCGTCACCGATCTTCTGGGCGGCGAGTTCACCACGTTCTCTGTCCTTCGTGAGCCGGTCGAGCGCATCGTTTCGGGATTGGGTCACTATCGCGACACGGAGCCGGGGATGGCACACGCCAGCCTCGAAGAGATCTACGACGACCCTCTTCGTCAGCTCCTGCTGCGGAACCACATGGTGAAGATGCTCTCTCTGACGACGGCCGAAATGACCAACGGTGCCTTCACCGAGGTCGAGTTCACCCACGAACGCACCCAGCGAGCCATCGAGGCGGCCAGGGGCATGGATGTCATCGGTGTGCAGGAGCGATTCGATGACTTCTGTGACACGTTGGCCCAGCGCTTCGGCTGGGATCTCGGTCGACCGCGGTTCGCCAATCGGTCCAGTGGCAGCGAGGTCTCGGCGGGACTGCGGTCTCGCATCACTGCCGACAATGAAGCCGACATCGAGCTCTACGAGGTTGTGCGCACCCATGCCATCTGACTCCCAGGATCCTGACGACACCAATTCCGCACCCGGTGTCTACGACCCGAGCCACGACGAGCTGCTCGAGTTCTACGCCAAGAAGAGCGCCGAGCGCTGGGCCAGCGATCCGATTTCTCCGCGGCAACGCCGAGCCGTGATCACCATCGTTCACGACGAGGCCACGTTCTTCCCGATCTGGCTCGGTTACTACTCTCGCTTCTTCGCGGCTGACGACATCTATGTGCTCGACCACGACACCACCGACGGCTCGACCGATGGCGAAGGCTTCAACCGTTTGGTCGTCACCCACGACGCCGTCGATCACAAGTGGATGCTCGAGCAGGTACAGGGTCTCCAACACGAGTTGCAGGCTCGCTACGACGTAGTGCTCATCTGTGATGTCGATGAGATCGTTGCGCCCGACCCTGCTTTTGGTGATCTCGGCGGATTGATGGACCGGCTCGAGGCGCCGTTCTTGAATTGTCAGGGATTCGAGGTCATCCATCGCCCCGAACTCGAACCCGCCCTCGACCCGTCGCTGCCGGTTCTCAACCAGCGCGGCTGGTGGTTCTCGAACGCCTCGTACAACAAGCCGATTCTGGCGACCGAGCCGCTGGAGTGGATACCCGGCTTCCACACGTTGACCGACCCCATGAAGCTCTATCTCGACCCCAACCTGTACCTCGTCCACCTGCATCGCATGGACTACGAGCAGTGTCGTACTCGCCATACGGTTCGCCGCAAGCGCGACTGGAACGCCGACGACATGCGTCGCGGCTACGCCGCCTACAACCTCCTCGACGAGGGCGACGAGTTCCATCGATGGTTCACGCAGGAGAAGAACGCTCTCGACGAGTCACCGCTGGTCATGGAAGAAATTCCCGATCGGTGGGCTGATGTCGTCTGACCGCGTCGACGATGTTCTCGGCGAAGCCAACCGACTGGCGGCGAGCGGAAATCATCGCGAGGCGATCGAGCTGTTGACGGCGACGAATCGGGCCGAGGCCTCTTCGGCCCTCGAGCAACGCCTCGTCGAGTTGCGCCACGAAGCGTTTCGCTTGGTCGAACCGCGGGGAGCGGCTCAGTGGCCGCCGTCGGTCGACAACACCACCTCGTTTCAGGGGATCGCCGAGGTCACTCCTGATCAGCTCGACGGAGAAGCCATTCGACGCGGGATCATCGGCCACGGCGCCCTGCGAGTGAACGGTCTCGTCTCTGCGGAGTGCGCGGCCGATCTCGTGAGCGGAATCGACGCGGCGATGGAGGCGGCCGATGGCATCGACCGATCAGGATCAGCGCCTCCGTGGTTTCATCCGTTCGCCTCTGATCCCGACGATGCCGACACCAAGTACGAACGCAGCTTTGTCTTCCACGGGGGTGGAATCTGGACTGCTGACTCCCCGCGCATGCTGTTCAAGGTCTTGGAGGCGCTCGGCGAAGCCGGCCTGATAGCGGCGATTCGTGACTACTTCGGCGAGGAAGCTGCGGTGTCGCTGAAGAAGTCGACCCTGCGGGTGGTCTCGCCGACGAGCAACTCGAACTGGCACCAGGACGGCGCGTTCCTGGGCAAGGGCATCCGCAGCTGCAATCTCTGGTTGGCTCTCTCGCCCTGCGGCATCGATGCCCCCACGCTCGACGTGGTGCCGCGGCGTTTCGACAGTCTGGTTGAAACCGGGACCAAGGGCGCCTACTTCGATTGGTCGGTCGGCGACGGTGCGGTGGCTGAGGTGGCCGCGCCGGACGGTGCCGATCGGATGATGTTCGAGGCCGGCGACGCGCTCCTCTTCGACGAGCTGTTCCTCCACCGCACCGGCATCGATCCGGCCATGACCATGCCGAGGTATGCGATCGAGTCGTGGTTCTTCGCCGCGACCGGCTACCCGATGGCTCAGGTGCCGTTGCTGGTCTGACGGACCCGGGCGTAGTCGTAGAGCTCCACATCGAGCGCGTTGTCGTGGCGAATTCGCGCTCGTAGCTCCTCCGATGCCGCTTCAGGCTCGGTGCGGTTCGCGTGGATCGGCGAACCCAGATCGATGGAGTACCGGCTCTGCAGCTGTCGCTGGAACGATTCGAACTCTTCGGTCAGGCCGACGAGGTCGATGCGATCGAGGTTTGCCTTCGCTCTTGTGAGGCGCTCGTCGGTGAAGTCGACGACGGTCATCGCTCCGCCGGTCATCTCATCGACAGTCAGGGAGAGCATCTTCACCATGTGGTTGTGGATCAGCCAGTCGAAGCGAGGTTGACGCTCATAGATGGCTTCGAGGGGGAGGGTGCGGTCCTCGGCATTGGCTCGTTGGTGGCGCAGAAACGAGAGGGTCCGCTCGACGGGATCGCGCAGAATGGTCATCGTCGTGAACTCGCCGCCGAGGAGATCGGCGGTGCAGAGCGGGAAGTGCCCCGCCACGATCCGCACCTCGGGGCCGCGAATCGCCCATCGTTCGATGAGCTGTTGCACATCGAGCTGCGGGGCGACCTCGACCGGGTCGCCGTCGGTTTCGTTGGGGTAGACCCCGTCGATGCCGAAGTGGTTCGGCAGTTGCATGAACAGGCTCGTACCCGCCGACTTCAGCATGTGGACAAAAAAGAACCGCGGGGCCATGAGTCAGCTCGAGGAAGCTCGATCGAGGATCAGCTCGCGGGCGAACTCGTGGAGCTCGGCATCGAAGCGGTTGTCGGCCTTGATGCGCTCGATGAGAGCCGGGTCGAGGGTCCAGTCTTCGGTGCTCACGAGCATCTTCGGAATGGGATCTGTGGAGATGCCATGAGTGAAGTGGAGCTGCTCGACCACCTGATCGAGATTCTCCATCACGCCGACGACGTCGACTCGGTTGAGGTGCTCCTTGGCGAGGCGGAGACGTTGGGCGTCGATGTCGATGAGGTGGAGATGGTCGACGGCACCGTCGTCGGGGGTGAGGGAGAAGAGCCGCGTCTGGTAGTTGCTGAAGAAGTGGTCGTGAAGGTAGGCGTTGTCGTAGAGCGTCTCGAAGCTGGGATCGTTCCACTCCGTCAGGCCGAGCTTCTCGAGCGTCCACGGTGCCTGCTCGCGCCGTACTTGCTTCAAATGGCTGATCACCCGCCCGACCGGATCGCGGAGCACCGAGACGGTGTGGAGATCGATGCCGAGACTCTCGGTGACGAAAAACGGCACATGGCCGGCGTAGGCGCGGGTGCGCTCGTGCCGTTCGGGTTCGACATCCAACAGATACTGGATGTTGACGTTGGCCTTCATCTGGTTTCGGTCGTCGTGACGGTTCGGGTAGACGGACTCTTCGGGGAACGTCGCCAGAAGACGAGTCTTCAGCGACGTGCCACCGGTCTTCATCAGGTGGACGAGAAAGATCGGTGGCACACCCGGGTCAGTCATCGACGAGACCCTTCTGCGTGCTCCGCTCGGCGCAGAGCTCGCGGGCGAATTGGTAGAACTCGATGTCGAGGGCGTTTTCCTCGGCGATGAGCTCTCGGAGAGCCGCATCGGTCGGTCGACTGTCGGAGCTGACTCGTTGCGGCGGAATGTCGTTGGTCACGAGACCAAAAAGCGCGCTGGCCTCGTCGACGAACTCGTCGTAGTTCTCCAGAATGCCGACACAGTCCACCCGGCTGAGGTTGGCTTTGGCGATCTCGAGTCTGGCTCGGTCGACCTCCACGCTCATCTTCGTGTAGGACGCCGGGTTATCGGCCAGGGTCGCGGCAAACATCTTCACCTGATGATCGATGAAGAAGAGCGGCTTGAGGAACTCGTCGGCATAGATCGCCTCGAGCGGAGGGTCGTCGATGTCGGCGAGCGTGGCCGAGAATCTTCGCCAACCCATCTTGTTCATCCGGATCTGTTTCAGGTGACTGATCACTCGGTCGACCGGGTCGCGAAGCAGGGTCATGGTGCGCACCGGTTCGCCGAGGATCTCCGTCGCGACGTAGGGAAAATGGCCGGCGTAGATCTTGGTTCTCGCCCGTCGCTCCTGGGAGAGGTTGCGGAGGTAGTCGATCTCCGTATTGGCCTGGATGAGGTTTTCATCGTCGGCCGGATTCGGGTAGAGCTCCGGCTCAGGGAAACTCATGCTGATCCGCTGCTTGAGCGATGTCCCGCCCGTCTTCATTATGTGGACAAAAAAGACCGGCCGATAGTGGGTCGTCATGGCCTCAGAGGATCTCCAGATCGGCTACGGAGGGTGATGGTACCGCACCGTTGGACCCATGGCACATACTGCAGTGTGGAGGTACCATCACCAGGTATGAACGATCTCGGAGTATCTGAAACCAAGCCGCCGCCGATGGGCGGAAGGCTTGAGTTGGCCCGGCGAACCAACCCTCTGTGGAAGCGATCTGAGGCCGGGAAGCGCATCGGCGTCGTCGGCGATCCGTTGATCGCGCCTGGCGCATCGGTGTTCACTCTGGGCAGTTGCTTCGCTCAAAATATTCGTCTGGCGCTCACGGACAGTGGTCATAGAGCTCACCCTGACTATGAGTCGATCGAGATCGACACCGCGTCACAGATGGCGGGTCCCCTCGGCCACATCAACTACTACACGACCTTCTCGATTCGTCAGGAATTCGAGCGAGTGCTCTCGCCGACGTTCGAGGCGTATCACCTGCCGGTAAAGCCCGGTGCGTGGAAGATCGAGGACGTCGGCCAGAGCGGCGCCGAGCCATGGGAAGCACTCTTCCAGGACCCGCTCCGCCATGGTGTCGTCGCCGCGACCGAACCCGGCATCCTCGATGTGATGACCAAGGTCGACAACCTGACCCGCACGGCGATCGAGAGCGCTGACGCGTTCATCCTCACGCTCGGCTTGGTCGAGAGCTGGATCGACACCGAGACCGATCGACATGTCTGGTCGGCGCGAGCGGCCACGGTGTCGCCCGACAAGGACCGGTTTCGGTTCCATCGGAGCGACTACGGCGAGAACTACGAGAACATGGCGTGGGTGTGCGAAGCCGTCGCCGAGCGCTTCCCTGGCCGTCCGATCATCGTCACCGTGTCGCCCGTCGGACTCCTGCGCACCTTCACCGACGACGACGTCGTGGTGGCGAACTCCTACAGCAAGTCGGTGCTCCGGGCGGTGGCCGGGGCGCTCAGCTCGGAATACAGCCATGTCAGCTACTGGCCTTCCTACGAGTTGGCGATGGCCGCCGACGTCTTCAAGGAGGATGGCCGCCACGTACAGCGCGAGGCCGTCGACCACATCGTCGACACGTTCCTGCAGGCCCACGCGTCATCCGGCGAGGGTGGTTCGTGACCTCGTTGGCGGAGTCCGTACGACAGGTGCTCGACAGCGCTGAAGATCTCGCCGGCTCGGGCCAGACCCTGGCCGCAGTCGACTACCTGCAGGCTCAGAATCGCACGCTCGGTGAACCGATCGTCGAACGCCGTCTGGCTGAGCTGCGCCGTGATGCGGTGATGGAACTCGACCGACAGGTCGACCCACCTCGTCCTCAATTCGATGATCCGTTCCCCGGACACAAGGGTCTCATCGAGATTGATGGAGCCGATGCCACCCCCGAGTTGGTCAACGGCGCCGTGCAGCACCATGGCTGCGTGTTGGTTCGTGGCCTGCTTTCGACCGATGTGACCGACGCACTGATCGCCGACATCGACCAGTCGATGGCGGCGCGCGATGCCGCCAACGAGGGAGCTGATGCAGAGGCCACATCGCCGTGGTATGTCGCCCTTCCGGCCCACCCGGAGATACCCAGCTTCCGACCCGAAGCCCGCGCCGATCCGAACTGGTATCGCGTGTGCACGATGGACTCGCCGCGCACGATGTTCAATCTGATCGAACATTATGAGGATGCGGGCGTCACCGACATTGCTCGTGCCGCGCTCGGCACGAGACCGGTCATGACCGGACACAAGTGGGCGCTACGGCGTATGCCGAAGCGCAAGGTGTCGGGCTGGCATCAGGAGTCCTCGGTCTGGGACTCCGGCCGGCCGGTTCGAACCATCAACGTCTGGATGGCGCTCAACGAGTGCGGCATCGACTCGCCCGGATTCGATGTCCTTCCCCGACGCGAGACCGAGATTGTGCCGCCCGATCGCAACTTCATGCTCTCGAAGGACACGTTCGCGGCGATCTCGGGTGACGACGACTTCGCCTCGCCGGTCTACGGGCCCGGCGATGCGATGATCTTCGACGAATTCCTCGTTCACCGAACGAAGACCGACGATGCGATGGAAGGTCTGCGTTACTCGATCGAGTCGTGGTTCTTCTCGCCGGCGGGGATACCTGACGACCGCGACATGGTGGTCCTCTGATCCTGATCCCCTGAGCAACCCCAGGGGGGCCGCTCAGTTGGTCGGCACGAAGAGGTCATCACCGATCACGACGAAGTCGAGTCCGATGGTTGCAGCCGAGCGGAGCGCGTCGTCGGCCGATGCGACGATTGGTTCGCCACGTGTGTTGAACGAGGTGTTGATGAGCACCGGCGGCAGACCCCGTCGGCCGATCTCTCGCAGCACATCGGAAGTGAAGCCGACGTTTTCTGCCACCTGAGCGCGGGCCGTGCCGTCGACGTGGACGGTGGCTGCGATGTCGGTTCGACCCTGTTCGGTGACGTCGGCCGCACCGAGCATGTATTGCTGGAGATTGGTGCTGCCGCCCCACATGGTGCCGTTGGCGCGGTCGAGGCCGATCGGTGCGAGCGGGCGCCAGAGTTCGCGGCCCTTCATCACGTTGACGCGATCACGGACCGCCTCGCTCGTCGGTAACGCGAGGATCGATCGATGGCCCAGAGCCCGCGGCCCCACTTCCATGCGACCCGTTGCCGCGGCTCCGACCTCGCCTCGAATCAGGCGGTCGGCGACATCGTCGACCGAGACGGGTGCGCCGGTCCATCCGTCGAGTGAAGTCGAGAGAGTGCCGACGTCAGGTCCGAGATAGGCCGACATCGGCTCGGCGACTGCTGTCTTCGGCGGGCAGAGAACCCAGGCTGACCCGAGCGCGACGCCGGCGTCGTGCGGCACCGGCGGCACGAAGATCGGGCCCTCGAGCTGACCGTTGGTGGAGCAGTTGAGGGCAACGCCACCGGCGAGGCATACCGCGTCCATCCCAGTGATGGCCCGAGCCTCGTCGACAAGAGCGGGCAGCATGCGTTCGATGGTGGCCTGGGCGCTCCAGGCGATGGCGATGGCGATGTCGTCGTTGACGAGTTCGGCACTCGACGTCGTGCGGGGAATCTCGCCGAACTCGGCAAATACCTTGGCCCATTCGGCGAGGATCTCATCGCGCGTGGCTTCGACACCGAGGTCGAATGGTGGAGCGAAGTCGCGCCCTTCCTCTCGAAGCAGCTGACGAGGTTCAAACCCGCGAGCGCGGCCGAATGATGCCAACCCCATGGTCTTCCCGGCCTCGAGGAACGTGAGGCCGATGGCCTCGCTCGCCGCCTCGTAGAGGTAGCCGAGAGAATGGGTCCGAGGCCAGACACGACGGCGGATGAGCGGCTGGCCGACGCGTGCCTCATAGATCGAGAGCGATTCGTCGTCGCCGTTGCCATCGTTGACGATGACCGCCGCTTCGTCGTAGCCCGATGCCCAAAACGCCGACGCGGCATGCGAGATGTGGTGCGGAACGCTGAGGAACTCGGGTTGTCGGGAGGTCGAGAAGTTCCAGCCGAAGCGGCGCTGGAGGAACTCGCGCTCGTTGCCGAAGCCCCAATCGCCTCCGAATCTTGCGAAGAGTCGGGGGAGATCCCAACCCATCGTGACCGCATCGAGATCGTCGGGTGTGATGCCGGCGTAGTCGAGGCACCAGTTGGCCGCAGCAACCGCTGTTGCGCGCGGAGAGTGTTTGATTCGACTGAATCGTTCCTCTTCCGCCATGGCCACGACGGTGCCGTCACCGTCGATCAGGCAGGCGGCTGCGTCGTGCCATCCGACGGGCGCACCGTTAAGGCCGAGAATCCACATGTGTGCCCCCAGCGCATTGGTCGTGTTGATGTTCGCCGACCAACCGATCGGCGGGTTCGGCATGACGAAGACAGCCCCTCATCTGCGTAGAAGGTAGCATACGACGATGAGGCTGTACCCCAGGCGTCGACAGAAATCTGAGCGGTTGGACGCCATTCGTGCCGAGCATCCTCGATTCGTGGAGGCCGTTCGTGCGGATCTTCGCGTGTTCGTCGCGATGACGGGCGGATCGCCTGAGTTCGGGTCGGCCAAGAACGAGCTCCTGGCCTTTGTCGAAACGGTCTGGGACCACGATGCTTTCTTCGCTCTTTGTTGCTATCGAGCGAAGGCTCGACTGCAGCAGCTCGGAGTTCCCATCCTGCCGAGAATCGCGCACAGAGTGGCAATGGCGACCTCACAGATCTGTATCGGTGACCCGGTCATCGTCGCTCCCGGCATCTATGTCCCCCATGGCCAGATCGTCATCGACGGCATCGTCACGATCGCAACGCGCGTCACGGTCCGACCGTGGGTCACGATCGGGCTGGAGGAGGGCAACTACTTCGGTCCCACCATCGAGCGCGGGGTACAGATCGGCACCGGGGCGAAGGTCTTCGGCGAGATCTCGGTGGGCGCAGGGTCTCGGATCGGTGCGAACGCCGTTGTCGTGAAGAACGTCGAGCCGCAGACCACGGTGGTCGGTGTGCCGGCGAGGCCGGTGAGCAAATCATGACCACCGAACCACTCGAGGACGAGAACGATCGGACCGCGTTGGGCCGCACGCTGCGCATCACCGACGGAGGACGCGATGACGATGTCGTGATGTTCCCGGTGCTCGCCCACCAGGTCCCTGCCGTCGAGCGCTACCTCGGAGTTGTCGAGGCGCAGTTCTTCGGGCGCACTACGACCTTGCTGAGCGTGTCGGGTATCAGCCGAGCGGCTGACGCGGCCGACGGTCTGGCTGGTCGCCTGCTTCGTCTTCTGGCCGATCACGCCGATGTCGGCGTCGGTGTCGAGATCACTTCCCTCACCGCTGCCTTGGACTGCACCGACCGCGAGCTTCGAGACGCCGTGCAGGAGTTCGACCAAGCCGTGCGCACCGAGGGCGGTCCCTCCCGGATCGTCGGTATCACGGCGGTCGAGCGTCGCCCATCGGTTCGCATGAAGCCGTGGGTCGCCGGCGTCCTGCGCCGCACGTTCGAGGTCGCGTGAGGCGGTGACCGCGAATCTCAGCGTCGTCCTGGTCGCCTACGACATGGCGCGAGAACTGCCCCGCACGCTCACGACACTCGGTACGCACTTCCAGCGCGGCTGCGAGGAGATCGACTACGAGGTGATCGTTGTCGACAACGGCTCGCCTGATCCCGTCGATCCGGCGCTCATGGACCTGGTGCCCCGAGGTCGTCTCATTCGACTCGACCCTGCTCCGGGTTCGCCGGCCAGAGCCGCCAATATCGGGATCGAGGCGGCCGCTGGCGACGTGATCGGTGTGATGATCGACGGTGCGCGAATGGTCTCGCCCGGTCTGGTGGCCGGCGCAGCCTCGGCGGCGTCGCTGGGCCCGCGCGTGATGACCACCACCATGGCGTTTCACCTCGGTTCCGAGGCGCAGATGACCGCATCGGCAAAGGGATACGACCAGGCTGAGGAAGATGCCCTTCTCGACACTGTCGACTGGCCGCGCGATGGCTACGAGCTCTTCTCGATCGCGACCTTTGCGGGATCATCGGCCCGCGGGCTGTTCGGGCCGATGGGGGAGAGCAACGGGCTCTTCATGACCGCCGCCCGCTGGGCCGAACTCGACGGATTCGATGAGATCTTCGATCGCCCCGGCGGGGGCCTCGTCAACCACGATCTCTTTCGTCGGGCCTGCGAGTCCCCGGGAGCCGAGCTCGTGGTTTTGATCGGCGAAGGCACGTTTCACCAGTTCCATGGCGGCGCCGCCACCGGTGGAAAGGCCGTGAGGGCCGAGCTCTGGGCTGAATACGCTCGGCTGCGAGGAAGAGACTTCGAGCCACCCGTACTCTCCCCGCGGTTTCTCGGAAGCGTCGCTCCTCAGGTCATGCCCCACGTGCGAGCGTCCGTCGAGTGGTGGGAGCGGGAGTCCCGACGACACGCTACGTGAGAGTCATCTGACTCATAGTGGCCGTTCGGCCTTCCCGTCGGGGGAAACACGCGCCACACTGGAGTTCACAGGCCCGGCGACACGGGAGCCCCAGAAAGACCGTGTCCGAGAAAGACGAGATGAGCGACGGTTCCACGTCAACCAATCCGATAGCGATCACCGGCATGCACCGCTCGGGTACGTCGATGATCACGCGCGGCCTGCACGACTCAGGACTCCACCTCATCGGTGGCGACGCCGACGCGCTGTTGGAGGCTGCCGACGACAACCCGGAAGGCTTCTGGGAGAACAAGGCGATCGTCACGTGCAACGACGATCTGCTCGAGGCGGCCGGAGGCTCCTGGGACAATCCTCCGCCGCTGCTCCCGGTTGCGGTCGACGATGCTCGCCTCGCCGCGGTGGTCGAACCTGCCACCGCCGCGCTCGCAGGGCTCGCCGAGAACGAGCGCTGGGGCTTCAAGGATCCGCGTACGTGTCTGACCGCCGCGTTCTGGCTGGACCTTCAACCCAATCTTCGGTTCGTCGTCTGCGTGCGCAATCCGCTCGAGGTGGCCTTGTCGCTCAAGCGACGAAATCAGAATTCGTACTCGCTGGGGCTGTCGTTGTGGGAGCGCTACTACGAGTCGGTTCTCGAACTCGTGCCCGAGGATCGCCGCATCGTCACTCACTACGACACCTACTTCCTCGATCCGGCCGGCGAGCTCGGTCGCGTGTGCGACTTTGCCGGACTCGAGCCGGCCGCGGTCGAGGTCCGGTCCGAGCTGCGGCATCACGACGTCGGGGTGAGTCTCGATGAGGCCAACCTCGGTGCCGGTGTTCGAGATCTCTACTCGAGGCTGTGTGAGGAGGCCGGTACGCCGGCGCCCCGCCCTTCCGTCGTCGATGAAGGTCAGGTCCGCCGCCTCGTTCTCGACGGCACGGTCTCGGCCCGTCATGCCGAACAGCGCCAGAAGGCCATCGCGCGCCTCGAGGAACGATTGGCCGAATCGCAGGGCGCCGAGAAGTCGATGCGCGACGAGTTGCAGCGAGTCCGCCGAGAATCCGACGAGCGCAAGCTCCTCTTGGAATCGGCCACCCGCGAGCTCGAGCATCTGCGCCACGACGTGGCGAGCCGTTTCGACGCGATCGAAGCGCAGAACTTGCGACTCATCGACAACACCGAGACCTTGGGCGAAACAAGTCATCGCCTCGAGGATCGTCAACGGGCTGTGCTCGAGCGCACGAACCACATGGGCGAGATCCTCGACGCAGTCCACGTGAAGCTGAGGGCCGTCGAGTCCGGCGTCGCCGAGGTCAGGTCTGCTTCGGTGCGCCATCGGCTGCGCCGCGTGGCCCGGGGCCTCGCCCGGCGAGTCACTGGCAGGGGAGTGCCCGTCGCGAAGAAGACCGTGAAGGCAACGGCCCAGCGGATGCCGGAGCCGGTTCAGCACAACCTCCGCCGTGTTCGCCGATCGGTGGCCGATGGCCAAGCCGGCAACCGGGTGAAGTCACGGGTGGCCCGGGCTGTCAATCAGCTGCCCGAGCCGGCGCAGAAGGCGGCTCGACGAGGCACCACGGCCGTACGTCGGTCCGGCCTGGTTCCGAAGAGTCGCACCGTTGTGCGCCGCGTCGCCGGCCAGCTTCCGGCGCCGGCCAAGACCAAGATCAAGACGCTGATGGGCCGAACCCCCGCTCGCGGCAAGGCGGCGCCGAAGGCCCGCCGCAAGGCGGCGCCCGCGCCGCGCCCCCGTGAGCGTGACGATGGGCGAGCGGCCGAGGTGCCCAAGGGCCCTGCGTCGTTCAAGTGGCAGAAGGGCTACGAACGACTGGTCGCGGAGATGATTCCGAGCGGTGCGTCCTGGGCGGTCGTGACGCCGGGCTGCAAGGCCGGTGTCGGCTCGGTGGCGGGCAGAACCGCAGAGTCGTTCCCCTCAGGCGATGGCGAGGCGCCGGCCGCCGACTCGGTGGCGCTCATCGCGATCCTCGAGGCGATGCGTCTCCGAGGCGTGGAACACCTCGTGCTTCCCGAGGGCGCGCGAGCCTGGTACCAGAGTCACCCCGAACTGCGTGATCATCTCTGCCGTAGCCATCGAGTGGTCGTCGACCGCCCCGGTGCGGGTGCAGTCTTCGATCTCACCGCTGCGTCCGTCGACCCTCAGGGTGCCCTCACGGTGGTCAAGGACCTCAGCATGGGACGCGCCGCGCCTCCCGCGGTTCTCGACTGGACCGATCTCGACATCAGCGACGATCTGCCCGGCTTCACGACCTTTGCGCCCGCCGCAGGAGCGATGTCGGCCACCGCCAAGTTGCCCTATCTCGACGACAGCATCGAGATCGTCGTGACCACAGGAAACCACGATGTCGGCGAGGCGATTCGCGTTGCGTCCATCGCGGTATTGGTGTGCGCGCGAGTCGGCCTGGAGTTGATCACCGAGCGCGTCGAGATGGTTGACGATGCCGACCAACCGGGACGCGGCGTGGCCGTGATCGCCACCGCGGGTACGGCGGAGGTCGATGCTCTGGTTCGATCCCGGATCGAGGAGTTGGGCGCCACGGCGTATTTCGGTGAGGCGCCCGAATCGGTCGACGCCGAGGTCGTGATGGTGCTTGAGCCCGGAGTCGTTCCCCTGCCCGGGACCATCGCGGCAGCGGCAGCGGCGGTTCGGCGATCCCCGATGGCGGTGTCGGTGGCGAAGGTTCTCGACGACCATGGACGGATCGAGTCGGCCGGCGGCACGGTGTTTGCCGATGGCTCGGTGGCTCGCGTTGGCGAGGGCACGCTCGATGTCCGTGCACCGTGGCACGAGTTCACGAGACCGGTCTGTTGGGGCGGAGGCATTGTCGCCGCCACCGCTGAGGTCTGGGCGGCTGTGCCGGAATTCGATGTCGATGGTCTGGTCGATTGGTGTGGCGGTGTCTGGGAATCGGGCCGGAGGATCGAGTATCGGTCGGGAGCGACCGTTGTGCGGGTGGCTGACCGTCCTCTCCTTCCGACGCTGGCCGGTGGCGTATGGAGCTCGCACCTGCGGGTTCGGCCCGCCCGTCCTGAGAAGCTCGGCAACGGCGCGTGGCGCTACCTCTTGGCCAACGACGACATCTTGTCGCTCCTGCCGGGAGCGGATGCCTGATGTCGCGCTCGGCCCTCGTCGTTCATACGCGCATGCCCGCGTTCGACCGCGATAGCGGTTCTCAAGACGTCGACAACACCATCCGGTGGCTGCTCGACGACGGGTGGACCGTCACCTTCCTCTGTCGAGAACCCGAGGGTGAGGCCGAGGAGCGCCACGCTGAACGTCTACGCCAGATGGGCGTGGCGACATTCGCGGGCTTCGACTGGGCGCCGAAACTCCTGCGTTCCTACAACTTCGATCTCGCGGTGATCGCCTTCTTCGAAGTTGCCGAGGAGATCACTCCGCTCATTCACGAGTATTCGCCCGCGACGCACGTCGTGGTCAACTCGATGGACCTCCACTTCCTCCGGCATGCGCGTCAGTCGTTCGGCGAAGACGGTGAGGTGGGCGCAGGGTTCGCCGACACCGCGATGCGAGAACTCAACACGTATCACGCAGCCGACGCGGTCATCGCCGTGTCGGAGAAGGAGCGGGCCCTGGTCGCTGACTTCGTCGGCGACGAACGAGTCTTCACGCTTCCGCTGGCCGAACGCATCGAGCGTTCCACCGTTGCCTTGGAGGACCGGCGGGGCGTGTATTTCGTCGGCAATTTCCGTCACGTTCCCAACCGCGATGCCGTTGCTTATCTCGCCAACGAGGTGCTTCCGCTGATCGACGAGGAGCTGCGCCTGCGGCACCCGTTCACGGTGATCGGGAACTATCTCGATCAGATCACGCTCGACATCGACTACGACCAACCAGGTCTTCATCTGGTCGGGTGGGTCCCCACCGTGAAGCCCTACATCGAACGCTCGCGGGCCGCGGTCGTGCCGCTCCTTCACGGGGCCGGCGTGAAGCGCAAGGTCCTGCAGTCGATGATGGCCTACACGCCGGTCGTGACCACACCGATCGGTGCTGAGGGCCTCGACCTCGTGCAGGGCCGCCATGCGCTGATCTCCGCTGATGCGAGCGACATGGCGGCCGCCCTCACCCGAGTGCTGACCGACGATGATCTCTGGCAGCAGCTGGCCGACGAGGGCGCGGCCCACGTGGACCAGCGTCACGGACTCGACGAGATCGCACCGTGTTTCGGTCGCATCGTCGCCGACACCATGGCGCTTCCGTTGCGACCGCGACGCGTGGCCGATGTCGCCGACGACACTCCGCCGGCCCACATCGACGCCGCGGCGATCCGCGACCGGATTCAGGCGATCGCCCAGCCCGGGGCTCCGGTGCTGGTCGTGTCGCTCGGCGACGACACTCTCACCGAGCTCGGCTCGCATCCCTGCTGGCACTTTCCGGAAGCGCGCGAGGGCGGTTGGGCCGGGTTCGATCCGGTAAACGGACGCGCCGCGGTCAACCATCTCGATGCACAGTCGCAACGGGGGGCGCGCTACTTCGTTGTCCCGCGCGCCGCATTCGGTTGGAAACAGCGCTACCCCGGGCTGTTCGACGCGCTCGACGAACGCGGGCGCAGGGTCTACCACGACGAAATGGTCGCCATCTACGACCTGATGGCCCAAGAGTCACCGGTGGTGCTCCCGGCGCCCTCGACGACCGCAGTGTTCGTGTCGGGCACGTTCTCGGCCGGCCGTAGTGGTCCTCATCCCGACCTCGTGTCGGAGCTGAAGAACACCGAGGAGATCACCGTCCGTCAGGCGTGGCGGGCGGCCGACGACCCGCAGGCCGCTGATGCGATCGATGACACGGGTGCCGACTTCGTCATCTATGTCCACGACAACGCGGTGTTGCCCGAGGGATTCCTCGAGGAGTTGGTGGCCACCCAGATCGCGCTCGATGTCGATCGGCTCCAACCGGCCCACAACAGTGGCCCGGAAGCCGGTCCGCCGATCACCGAACGCCATTGCGGCACCGTCGCTCGCGAGGTCGATGCCGCAACGCCGCTTCCGGTGCTGTCCGTACGCGCCGGCGTCGACCCGGATGGCCCAGTGGTGTTGGCCGACAACCTCACGATCGGACTCCGCGGTTCGATCTCGTGCGATGAGCTCGGCGACGGTTTCGCCCACGTTCGGCGCGTCTGGGTGGCCGACGACGACGGCGCTCCCGTCGAGTACGTGCGGCCCGAACCCGCGTCCGACCCCGAGATCAGCGTGTTGATCTCCACCTACAACCGACCGGGTCTTCTGCGCGAAGCGCTCGAGTCATTCTGCGACCAGACCATCGATTCCTCGCGCTACGAAGTCGTGCTCGTCGACGACGGTTCGGCTGACTCGGAGATCGACACGATCGTCGGCGAGTTCGCCGACCGCATCCAGATCGTCGGCCTGTGCGCTGGTCATGCGGGGCGCAGCTCGGCGAAGAACCTCTGCGTGGTCCTGTCGAGAGCGCCGATCGTCCTCTTCTTCGACGACGATGATCGGGTCACGCCCGACTACCTCGAGAAGCACCTCGCCGGCCACGAGAAGCAGCCCGACGAGGGCACCGCGATCCTCGGTCACACCGCGTGGGCATCAGAGCTCGAGATCAGCCCGCTGATGCACTTCATCACCGACGTCGATCGCCTGATGTTCTCCTACGGAAGTCTCACGCCCGGGCAAGCCCTCGACTGGCGAGGGTTCTGGGAGGGCCGGATCTCGTGCAAGCGTTCGCTGCTGTTGCGCCATGGGCTCCATGACCAACGCCTCAACTATTCGATCGATATCGAGATGGCGTGGCGGCTGATGCCCCATGGCCTCAAGGTGGTCTACGAGCCGTCGGCCTCGAGCGTGATGGCCCGACCGCTCGACTTCGCCGGTTTCTGCGATCGCACCCAGGCAAAGGGAAAGGCGATGGCGATCATCGCTTCGCTGCACCCCGGCACCGACATCGGTGCGCAGCTCAAGCTCGACGAAGCGAAGAAACTCTATGAGGACCACCGCTTCGTCGAAGAGGAGCTGCGAACCACTGTGGCTCAGCTCGAAGGCCGATCCGGTCCCGACGGCGGAGGCCTCGAGGCTGACGAGCTCGACCAACTACACGAGTCCTATCGAACGATGTTCCGGATCCTCAACGCCAAGGGAATCGCGGAGACAACCGGAGGCGTATACGCAATGGCCCGACAACCGACCACGGTGCAGCCGTTCGAAGACACCGATCCGGATCTGCTCTACGACGGGAGTCCGGCCGAAGCATCTGATCAGCCGGTGCTCAGCATCACTCTGCCGGTGTGGAGCCGGAGCGAGAAGCTGGCGCGGATGGTCGAGGAGACCGTCGAGCGCATCTGGGAGGTCGCTCGCGTGCCTACTGAGGTGGTTGCGATCGACAACGGCTCCGACTTCGAATCGAAGCTGAAAGCCAAGGTGTATCGCTACCCCGAGAACAAGGGCGTTTCGACCGGGTGGAATACCGGGATCCGACTCACCACCGCGCCGACCTTCGTGGTGATGAACAGCGACTGCATGGTGGAGCCGGGCTGGGACGAGGCGTTGCTCGAAGCGGCCAACGACGGCCGACGGATCGCCTTTCCCTATACCGACCATTGCGACGGGAAGGGCTTCACTTCGCCCGACCAAGGCGGCACCGCAGGCTGGTGTTTCATGATGACCAGGGCGATCTACGACGAAGTCGGCGTGTTCGACGAATGGTTCAACCCGGCGTTTTGTGAAGACACCGACTACTGGCACCGAGCGTGGCAGATGGGCATCGATCTCGAGCCGGTCCCGGCCGCCCGGGTCGTTCATGCCCGGCGGACGACCGCCAGCACCACCCCCCATGTCGACTGGTTGTTGCTCGGTCATCGCTACAAGTACGGCTGGAAGCACGGCGTCGATCCTCTGGCCGCGCCGCCGTACTACAACCGCAAGTACAGCGACTACCACGGCTCCTTCGAGGTACCTCCTCAATGAGCCTCGACCACGCTGCGCCGTATCTGTCCGGCGAGGGAATCTGCGAGAACCCGATCTTCGTGATTGGTTCGCCGCGCTCGGGAACGACAGCCACGGCACAGTCGCTCAACCGCCACCCGGATCTCTGGGTCGGCAAGGAGAGCTACATCCTCTCCGATCTTTTCCAGGGTGAGCGGGCCGAGCGAGTGTGGAGCAATCAGCAGGATCGGCAGACCCCGTGTTGGCTCGCCCACGAGCAGGTCGAGAGCGACGAATGGTTGGCCTTCATCGGCCTCGGGTTCAATGCCCTCTTCTCGTCTCGCAGCGAGGGAAAGCGGTGGATCGATCAGACCCCGCTCTACACGCCGATGGCTCCGACCCTGGCCAAGATGTTTCCCGGGGCGAAGTTCATCCACATCGTCCGTGACGGGCGCAATGTGGTCCGCTCCATGTCGAACTTCGAACGCAAGTTCGACGACGAGCTTCTCGCCAACGCGAAAGCCAACGAGATCCCGAAGTGGAGCAAAGACATCGAGAAGGCGGCCGAGACATGGGCCACCTGGGTCAACGCCGGGCTCGACTTCTCCGCCGCCAACCCCGATCGATGCCTCACGGTCTGGAACGAGAAGCTGGCCGCCGGTGGACCGGAAGCTTTCGACCCGGTGCTCGAGTTTCTCGACCTCCGCCACCACCCCGGGCCCGGCAACTTCTTCTCGAAGAAGCGCATCGGATCGAGTTTCAAGCTCGACCCCACTCGACCCGACGACGATGACTGGTCCGACTGGGACAAGAAGCGCCGCAAGCACTTCGTGAGCGTTGCCGCCGCCAGCATGGAGCGCGCCGGCTACGGCAGCGTGGCCGACATGGAAGCGTGGGTCAGTGCCTGACGGCCCCGTTCCGGGCGGCACCGCGGCCGACCGGCCTCGCGTGTTTGCGGTCGGACTCAACAAGACCGGCACGACGTCGTTCCATGACGCAATGACACTGCTCGGCTACAAGAGCTTGCACTGGGGTGGCCCGCCGATCCGAGAACAGATCGAAGCGGCGCGCGATGCCGGGCTCCCGCTCCTGTCCAACTTGGATCAGACGATCGACTGCTACTCCGACATCGAGGTGCTGGCCAAAAACGCGGCGCTGCTCGATCAGCAGTATCCCGGCAGCCGCTACATGATGACGGTTCGGCCCGTCGAGAAGTGGCTCGACAGTCGTCGGCGCCATGTCGAGAACAACCAACAGCGCAAGGCTCGGGGTGAATACGACGGCAAGTTCCTGGTCGTCGAGGAAGACAAGTGGCGACGCCAGTACGAGCGTCACTACACCCGCACCCGCGAATTCTTCGCGGGGCGCGACGACTTCGTCGAGGTCGACATCACCGCGGGAGCGGGCTGGGCGCCATTCTGCGAGCTGCTCGGCGTCGCCGAACCGTCGACGCCCTTCCCTCATTCGAACAAGGGGAAGTAGCGCGCGGATTCCCCCATTGAACAAGGGGAAGTAGCGCGCGGATTCCCCCATTGAATAGGGGAAGTAGCCGGCGTCAGAGCTTGGTGGCGAACTCGCGCTCGAAGCGGAGAAACAGCCAGCTGCCGAGAATGACGCTGCCGATCGCCCAGCCGACCGAGATGGCCATGAGGGTCATGTCGGGGGATTCGCCACCGAGGATGGCCTGGTAGTTGGCGAACACGCCGAAGAAGGGCATCCAACGTACGACGCTGATGATCGCGTCGGAGGGAAGATCGGCGGGCCAGATCACGGGGCTCGTGAAGAAGACGATGCGGGAGATGTAGGTGAGCAGGTTCTTCATGTCGGCGTAGAACACGACCAACGTGGAAATGAGCAGGGCGAGTCCGAGACCGATGATCACCTGAAGCGGGAACAGGGCCAGCCACCAGAAGGTGTTGACGCCGATCTCCGCGTCGAGCACGAGCGTCGCGGTGAGAATGATCGGGATCGATGGCAGGAACTTCAAGAACCCGCCGTAGATGGCCGAGATCGGCAGCAACATGCGCGGGAACGTCGAATTGAGCATGAGTCCGCTCTGCGACGAGACGGAGTTGCCGCCCTCGTTGAGCGCTGCCGCGCTCACCTGGAAATGGAGGATTCCGGAGATGATGACCGGAATGAATTCCGACGGCCTCTGACCACCGCGGAGCACGCTGAACAAGAAGTAGTAGAGGCACACCATGAACAGCGGATCGATCAGGGCCCAGAGCCCGCCGAGGACGGTGTTGGATCGTTTGCCCTTGAGCTTCGATCGTGCCAATTCGACCGCGAAGGCGCGTCGAGTCCACAGGTCTCGCGCGTAGGGACGTAGTGGCGGCACGTAACGAACATGGGGTTCGTAGATGAAGACGATGTCATCGTCGGTGTTCTCGTAGATGGCGGCCTTGTGGAGGCGCTTCGCCTCTTTTCGTTGCGCCTTCAGTTCTTTGCGTCGGGCCCGCGTGAACTCCACGGTGTCGCTGACGCCGAGAACCGATGGTTCCCCGTCAACGTCGAACATCGGTGCTTCCGGGTTGGCCTCGGGAGGAGTGTCGGACATGCGATTCAGTTCTCGTCGGGCAGTTCGACGTGTTCGAGACGGCAGTAGCGCATGTAGGCGGCGATGATGTGTTCGGGGTCGCCCTCTTCGGCAATGGCCCCCTGGTGGAGCCAAATCGCCTGTGTCGCCATCGAGCGAACCGAGGTCAGGCCGTGGGTGACCAGGATGATGGTGCGCCCCTCCTTCATCAGCTCGGCCATTTTGACCCGTGCGTGTTCGGCAAAGCCCGCGTCGCCGCCACCGAGAGCCTCGTCAATGAGCAGGATCTCGGGGTCGAGGTGCACGGCGACCGCGAAGGCGAGCCGACTCCGCATGCCCGCGGAGTAGGTGTTCATCGGATAGTCGAGGTACTCCCCGAGCTGGGCGAAGTCGGCGATCTCGTCGTAGAGCTCGCGGAGACGGTCGTGGTCGAGCCCGACGGCGAGTCCGCCGAGAAGGATGTTCTCTCGACCGGACAGGCTTCCGTTCATGCCGACGCCCAGCGCGAGCAGCGACACTCGTCCCCGCACAGTCACTCGTCCCTGTGTGGGAGCGAGGGCGCCCGAGAGTGCCCGCAGCAGCGTGGATTTGCCGGCTCCGTTGCGGCCGACGATGGCGAGGGTTTCGCCTCTGGGCACTTCGAAGCTGACGTCCTTGACGGCGTTGACCATGCGAGCGGCGGGCCGCTTGCCGGTCACGAATTTGAGAATGTCCGACCCGGCGCTGCCTCCGGGCAGCCGCAGGCGGTAGTCGATCGATAGGTTCTCGACCGCGATCGCTGGCTTGGCCTGCACGATCGGCGGCGCGTCCGTCATCCGCCGCTGCCTGGCAGCGGGTTCGCGGCGAGATCAGCCTTCTCTGCCTCGAGAATGAGCGGCGCGACTTCTTCTTCGACGACGATCGCAAACCGCTCGGTCGAGCGGCCGTTGGGCAGCACTTCGACCGAGGCCCGGCGAGCGATCAACGACGGCCGGTTCTCCTCGCGGCTCACTTCGTTGAGCTCGCGAACAATCGCGGTGGTCTCGCGATTGCTCAGCTGGACCGCCTTGGCTGCGCTGGCCTCGAAGACCTCTTCGCCGGTCATGGTGGCTCGAGCGAGGTGGGTGAGGAGGGTCTTCGAGATCTCGTCGACCTCACTGAAGATCCTCGTGATGTTCTCTTGGTCCCACTCTTCCTGCGACGCGCGCGTGAGCGTGCGGAGCATGAATTGCATGACCTCTTGCACGTGCTCTTCGGGCACCGGCACCATCACATACGGCATGGTTCTCCTCAATGTCGCAACGGCGAGTATACCGGCGCCAGGTTCCTTCGATAAATGGCCCGAATGGCCCGAATCCACCTCTGCTGTGTTGCGATACTCTCGGCTCCATGTTTCCCCTCTGGGATGTCGCCATCGCGCCAGTTCTGTCCGCCTCTGGAGCCCGAAAGGTCGTCGAGATCGGTGCTCTGCGCGGAGAGAACACGTTGCAGATCCTCGACCATCTGGGACCGGAAGGTGAGCTCCATGTCATCGACCCGGTGCCCGATTTCGACCCGGCCGAGCACGAGAGTGAATTTCCCGGCCGCTACTTCTTCCACGAGGCACTGAGCCTCGACGTCCTGCCCGGCCTCGAGCCGATGGACGCGGCGCTGATCGACGGCGACCACAACTGGTGGACCGTCTACAACGAGTGTCGCCTGCTCGCGGAGAACGCGATCAATGCCGGCCAATTCATGCCGGTGATGATCCTTCACGATGTCGGCTGGCCTTATGGGCGCCGCGACCTTTACTACGACCCGAGCAACGTTCCCGAGGAGCGCCGCCAGCCCTACGACTACCTCGGCATCAAGCCCGGGAGGTCGCCGCTGGCCAAGCGGGGCGGGCTCAACTTCACGATGGCCAACGCGCTCGAAGAGGGCGGCGAACGCAACGGTGTGATGACCGGTGTCGACGACTTCATCAAGGAGCACCCGAAGAAGATCCGCCAGGTTGTTCTGCCGATCTACTTCGGCCTCGCCCTTCTCGTAGAGGAAGAACGCCTCGACGCTGAGCCCGAGCTCCGTGCCGCGTTCGATCGACTCGACTCCGCCGACGCTCGCTACGACATGCTCGAGGTCGGCGAGGAACTCCGCATCAACGCGATGCTCTATCAGCACAACCAGGTCCAACAGCGAGTCGAAGCAGACGCCCGCGCCGCGGCTCGCTATCTCGGTGTGGTGAAGTCGGCGCTGCTCAACGAGCACTACCTCGAGAACGAAGTTCGTGTGCAACGCCTCTCCGAGGCGGTCGAGAGCGGCACTCGGGTGGATCCCGCCGCGCTTCGCGATCCCATTCGGTTCGACAAGTCCTCGTCGAAGTCGGTCGCGCGGGCGCGCACCGGCCAGGCCGGGCCGACGAAGCGCGAGAACTCGTCGTTCTTCCCCTACACCGCGATGGGTCGATCGCGACTCGAACACCTCGAACAGTGCCTTGATCACGTCCGCACTTCCGGAGTCGTCGGCGACTTCGTCGAATGCGGTACCGGTCGCGGTGGTGGCGCGATGTTCATGCGAGCCTTCCTCGAGGCCCACGAAATCAAGGACACCCACGTCTGGGTGGCTGACCAGTTCCGGTCATCGCCCGATGGAGAAGAGCCACTCCGCCTTCCGAAGCGCGGGGTCGACGGATTCCAATCCGACCTCAACATGATCCGAGAGGGATTCGAGCGCTTCGACCTACTCGACGACCGCGTCTCGTTTCTCTCTGGCCCACTCAAGCGTTCACTCACTGACGCGCCGCTCGAGGCCATCGCCGTTCTGCGCGTCGGCCACACCGCCCGCGCCCAGACCGGTGCCGTTCTCGAACAGCTCTACGACCGCGTCGCCGTCGGCGGCGTCGTGATCGTCGACGAGCACGCGCACGACGAAGCGCAAGCCGACGTCGAGTCGTTCCGATCGCGACGCGGGGTACAAGCGCCGATCGAACGCCTCGACGAGTCCACCGTGTCGTGGGTGAAG